>Ga0224508_10001310_pt1 | contig 22473 bp, 22 predicted proteins | sample SF_Jan12_sed_USG_4_FD_170157 | JGI IMG/M metagenome (GOLD analysis project Ga0224508, IMG submission 170157) | Sediment microbial communities from San Francisco Bay, California, United States - SF_Jan12_sed_USGS_21 | ecosystem: Environmental > Aquatic > Marine > Sediment | place: USA... | reverse complement strand
TTTGAGGCGCGTGCGGCTTGCGCCTGCGCGGCTTTTCTGCGTTGTGTCTCGGTGGCTTCGATGGTTGCCAGTTTTTCGCGGATCAATTGCAGGCCCAATGCCTCAGGGTCGATGCGTTCCGCGCCGGCTATTTGTCTTCTCGCGGTATCAAGGTCCCGCGTATCGATCGCGCGATTGGCGGCCTGGATATGTACATCGAGCAGCTTCGCGATGCCGCTCTGTGCCTCGGTGTGGGTCGGGTCGATGCTCAAGATGCGCCGATAGTAAGCGAGTGCACTCTCGTGTTCGGGCTCGATCAGGCGGCCGGCATCGCTTGCTGCGCTCGCCGCTTGCACGAGATCAGCTACGCGCCGTTCGTCAGAGTCCGCCGTTGGCGCGGGCATGGGTGCCGTCGCGACCATTGGTGTTACTTCCGGCTGCGGGAGTTGTGTGAACCAAAGCGTCGCGCCGGCGGCGATGATCGCGGTCACACCCGCGCCGATCCATAATCCAGCACGTTTTTTCGCGAGTGGGGAGGCCGCCAGAGAAGGCGGTGTAGCTGCCTCGGCCGCTTGCGGTCTGGTCAACGGCGCCGTCGGAATTGTCTGTGGTGCCGGAGTGGTGGGCGCCAGGGTATCCGGTCGGTCGAAATCGATATCCAGCGAACCGTTTGCTGCGGGCGCCGCCGGCTGCGTGCCGCCGGTGTCTGGCGCCGGGCGCGTGGCTGCGGCGATTTCCGACTGCGGTGGCACCGGTTCCGTGCCGTGCAGCATGTGCTGCCAGCTACCTGCCGTTTGCGGGCGATCTGCTTCGAGAAAACGCAGCGAACAATCCAGCGCCTCGAGAAAATGCTCGGAGTATTCGCCTGCCTTCAGGTCCGCCAGCGGCAGGTAGGGATCCGTGGAGTGATTGATACGCGCCATGCCGCGCTTGATTGCCTCGATCGGTGTGTTACCGGTGACAGCCCGGTAAAGCGTTGCACCGAGGGCATAAATGTCAGTCCATGGGCCCTGTTTGCCGTCGGCGTCGTGGTACTGCTCGAACGGTGCGTATCCCGGTGTAACCAGGCTGGTCAGCGTGCGCGTCTGACCACTGATGGCGTGCCGCGCGGAGCCGAAATCCAGCAACACCGGCGAGCCGTCTTTACGAATGAAAATATTGTCCGGTTTGATATCGCGGTGAATGAAGCCGGCTTCATGAACCAGCGCCAGGCCGTCGAGGATTGGGTCCAGAAGTGCTAGCAACGCCGGCTCGCCGCGCAGCTGGCCCGCCCTGATAATCTGGGCGAGGCTTTGCCCGTCTTCATACTCCATGACCATGTACGCGGTGTTGTTCTGCTCGAAAAAGCTCTGTACCCGAACGATGTTGGGATGTTTGAATTTCGCCAGCGTTTTCGCTTCGGTGAGAAAGCGATCCAGACCCCAGTGGTACATTTTGCCGTGCTCGGCCGACATCGGCTGCACGGTGGTCTCGTCAACCCGTACCGCGAGTTCGTTGGGCAGATACTCTTTTATAGCGACACGCTGTTCCAGGTTGGTGTCTTCGGCGAGATAGGTGATGCCGAATCCGCCCTGGCCGAGAATGCTGTCGATGCGGTACCAGTGGAGTCTGCCACCCCTGGGCAGCGCTTTGTGATGATGGTCGGGATTCACTGGGATTTATGCAGTGGCGCCTTGGTTGCTGTAGCGCTTAGCGGTCAAATTACTCGCAACTGAAACGCACCAACAGGGAAGGATCGGCTTCTGTGACCTTCTGTCCCAGGCAGAACACCCCATGGCTGTGCAGTATCAGCTCCTCGCGGCGCAGGTAGACGTCCTCTTTGCCGGCGATTTGCACGTAGGTGCCATTCGTGCTGGTATCAACCAACACATACTTGCCGCGCCGGAATACGCAGTGCGCATGGCGCCGCGATGCCAGGTCAGTGTCGATCACCACGTCGCATTGCGCATCGCGACCGAACGACAGCGAGCCCGCGTCGCCTTCGATAGTATGTATGGTGTGCGCGAAGGTGACCCTCAGATTGCTCTCCCGGACCTGGCCGCGGCTCATGAGCTTGGTCGCCATGCGAGTGACTTCTTCGTCCGAATCCCACAGCACCTCGTAAATCGCTATTTCCGCGCTTTTGCCTTTCACTTTGGCGACGTCGAACGGCCGGGTGGCCGACGCCAGCGTCGGTGACAGCTCGGCCACGGTGGTCTCGGTGGTGATTATCTGTCCGCCGCGTGCCACACTTGCCATGCGCGCAGCGAGGTTGACGGCGTCACCGAACACGTCGCCTCCATCCTCGATCACCGACCCGTAATGCAGTCCGGTACGAATGCCGATGCGCAACTTTTCGGTATCCGGTGCGCTTTGCACGATTTCCTGCATAATGCGGGCTGCCGTAACGGCGGCGTCGGCGGTGGGGAACCGGCACATCAGTTCGTCGCCGATGGTCTTGATCACGGTGCCGCCCTGGTCGCTGGTTACCTCGGCAAGCTGTGCCAGGCAGTCTCCGACCATGCGCTTCGCTTCTACATCACCAAGTTGCTCATAGAGTTGCGTGCTGCCGGCGACGTCGCTGAACATCACCGCGCACCTGGTTTGCGTGGTCGTATTCATGGCCCGGCGGGGATTATCTCACACCACGCACAGGGGGGCGGAAGGCTGGACCGGCCCGCAGCGGTGTTAGCGGGGCACTTCGTCAGTTGTCGGTGCGCGTACCAAAGGTGTCTCGCGCGGCACCCGGCAGTGACGGCTCGTCGCGACTCACGTGCGTGGTCTGCCACTGCACTTTTGGCTTATTGCCCCATGCATGCAGGTTCGTATGCAATTGCAGGCTGCGAATGCGTGAGTAGGTTTCCGCATCGGTACGCCGCAGATATTGCGAGCATTCGATGAGGATGCGTTTCGCTTCGTCTTTCGATTTAGTGGGAAGCGCAAGCTTGTTGCGCAGGAACTCGTCGTCGGCGCCGCTCCAGGGCTGACCGTTGTTGGCGGCTGGTGCCTCCTCGTGGTCCGGTTTGTTTTGCCGGCGGATTTCACGGTTGACCAGACGCAGCGCTATCTTCAATTCCTCGCGGTCATCCTGGTCGTAGAGTTCAAACAGGTAATCCCTCGCGGTCTTGAGGTTGTCTACGGATCTTTCTCTCATGGCTTCAATCACTGAAACTCGCCGGTATTGAATTTACTGAACCTGCTAGCTTACCACCGTGTTTACTGTCGGCGGGTGCCGCTTGTCGGCGACTTATACACGTTGATACCGCTGTAAAGCCTAACGACGGCTAGTTTGCACCACTGTGCGGTATTCACCGCGGATTGGCGAAATATTACCCGCGGGTCGTCAAAGTTGGATTGCCGGGGGCTTTATGTGAACCATATCACACTCGTCGGGGCCCGCCGGCGTGCCTGTTGCATCCCCGGTAAACACCCGCCATCACGTTAACTGTGCCCGGAATCGGTCTCCAAGCAGAGGTTGCGGCGCATTGGCATACAACCTGCACCATGAGCTTGAAATCATTCCACAGGAACTGCGAAATGAAATTGAACGCATTGTGGACCATCGAATATGCTACCAATCACGGTGACTTCGGCACCGGCGTTGCAGTGCTGGTTGACGGCAACGTTTACGGCGGCGACACCAACTACTGTTACGAGGGCGCCTACGAGCGCCAGGGTGGGGAAATCGTCGCCCGTGTAAAGCTTTTTTTACACAATGGACGATCCCAGCCCGACGGGGCGACCGATGAAGCGGTTTCCGTTCTGATGCGCGGGCGGGCGATGGGCGAGGAACTGGAACTCACCGGCGTGCTGGAGCACGAGCCCAACACCAAACTTTTTATCCATATGCAGCGCCGTTCCAGTGTGCCCGCACCGCAGGCTGCCGGCGCGCAATCGCCCGCGCATGGGCAAGCTGTCGACGATGTCGTTGCGGCCGCGATGGGTGGCGACAAAGAGTCTCCTTACCTGATTGATGAGGCCGCTGATCGTCTGCCGCTATACTGACCGGCACGCACTCCCAGGCTCTACTGACAGCCTTCCATCCCCGTATTCTAAAGTTGCCGTCGCTCGCGGCCGATGTACTGTGATTACCGGTAGGCTGCGAATCGCGCCGCGGTTCGTTTGTTCTACAGAGGAGAGTCATGCAAATTCAGGGCCCCAGGCTGTTAGTGGTCGACGACGAACCGCTGAATCAGGAAATCATTGCCGAATATCTGGGCGACAGTGCCTACACCCTGAAAATGGCGGACGATGGGGCGATTGCCTGGTCGATCCTGCAGTCGCAACCGGATTCGTTCGATGCCGTGCTGCTGGACAGAATGATGCCCAACATGGATGGCATCGAAGTGATCGAGCGGATGAAACAACATCCCTCACTGCGCGGGGTACCGGTGATCATGCAAACTGCCGCCGCCGCCAAGGACGATGTCGTTAGCGGCCTGCAGGCCGGCGCGTACTACTACCTCACCAAGCCCTTCGAGGAAGGTGTATTGCGTTCCATCGTGGACGCCGCAGTCGAAGATTACCGTCGCCATCGCACGCTGGTTGAACAACTGCAGACCCGAGATGGCGTGTTGCACATGATTGAGAGCGTCGAACTGTCCATCCGCACGCTCGACGATGCACGCAATACGGCGACTTTCATCGCCGATGCATGCCCGCAGCCGGAGCGCGTCGTGATGGGATTTTCCGAATTGCTAGTAAACGGCGTCGAACACGGCAATCTGCAGGTCAGCTACGCAGACAAGTCCCGTTTGAACAGCGCCGGCGAATGGGAGAACGAAATCCAACGCCGCCTGGCGGATCCAGCGCATGCGCACAAAAGAGTGAAGGTCCAATACCAGCGTGTCAGCGACAAGGTCACGGTACGCATCACCGACGAGGGCGACGGCTTCGACTGGGAGCGCTACCTGGAGATGGATCCTGCTCGTGCGTTCGACAGCCACGGACGCGGTATTGCAATGGCGCGCATGCTGAGCTTCGACAAAGTCACCTATCTCGGCTCGGGCAACCAAGTCGAGGTGGAAATCAATCTGACGCCTCTATCATGAGCGCGGCCGCCACGCGGCGATCTTCGGATAACAATACATTGTAGGTACGGCACGCGGCCGCCGTGTCCATTACCTCTAACCCGACTCGCAGCGCGGCCAAAGCAGCCTGTAACGCCAGTGGCGGGAAAACCAGCCTGCTGCCGGTACCCAGAACGATAATGTCCGGTTGCAGCTGCAATGCCCCCCCTAAGTGTTCGATAGTCAGGTCGTGTATCAAAGTGACCGGCCATTCCAGCAGTTGGCCGGCAGTAACGATAACGCTGTGCGCGAACTCCTGCTGGCCTATGCGCACCGCACCGTCGCGATAAGCGGTGATGTAATAGGCACCGCGGCCCGCCTCCAGCGTAAACTTCATTTAGATTGCAACCTGTGAGTATCTAGTCAGTATAATCGCACGCCTTTGCGAATCCGATGGCCGGACCCGGCCTGGCAGGTTCGTCGAAGCGCGAAAGTTTGTTGTGAGGTAGCAGCGGCGGTGAAGCCCGTAAAGATAGGATTACTGGGACTGGGGACGGTAGGTGGTGGGACCGCCACCGTGTTGCAGCGTAACGCCGACGAGATTGCGCGCCGCGCCGGGCGTGGCATTGTCGTCACGCACGCTGCACGTAATCGAGAACGCGCCGATGCCTTGGGGCTTGCGCAAACGCGTATAAGCACCGATCCCTGGGACGTGGTGGGTGATCCCGAGATCGCCGTCGTTGTCGAGTTGATCGGCGGCGAGCACCCGGCACTGGACCTGGTAATGTCCGCGATTACGCAAGGCAAACACGTGGTCACGGCAAATAAAGCCCTGATCGCCCTGCACGGCAATCAGATCTTCGCGGCGGCGCGCGAACACGGTGTCATGGTCGCCTTCGAAGGTGCGGTAGCGGGTGGTATCCCGATCATCAAGGCGATCCGAGAAGGCCTGGCCGGCAACGATATCGAGTGGCTGGCGGGCATAATCAATGGCACCAGCAACTACGTGCTAACCGAAATGCGTGAACACGCACGTGAATTCAGCGAAGTACTGCACGAGGCGCAGCAACTGGGTTACGCCGAGGCTGATCCGACGTTCGATGTCGAAGGCATCGATGCCGCGCACAAGTTGACTATTCTGGCCTCCATCGCGTTCGGGGTGCCGCTGCAGTTCGACCGGGTCTACACCGAAGGCATCAGCCGTATTACACCGGATGACATCGCCTATGCGGGCGAACTCGGCTACCGCATCAAGCATCTCGGTATCGCCCGGCGCACCTTCGGCGCAGTGGAGTTGCGGGTGCATCCCACGCTGATTCCCGAGCGCTGTTTGCTGGCCAGCGTCGACGGCGTGATGAACGCGGTACTAGTGAAAGCCGACGCGGTCGGCCAGACTCTGTATTACGGTCCTGGTGCCGGCGCCGAGCCCACAGCATCGGCGGTTGTAGCCGATCTGGTGGAGGTGGTGCGCACCCTGACCGCGGACCCGGAAAACCGGGTGCCGCACCTGGCGTTTCAGCCCGATGCGTTGTCGGACGCCCGGGTGCTGGATATGGAGGAAGTCGAGTCTGCCTATTACCTGCGCATGCGCGCGCAGGATCAGCCCGGTGTGCTGGCCGATATCAGTCGCATCCTGGGGGACAGCCGTATCAGTATCGAGGCGGTGGTGCAGAAAGAGCCCGCAGCGGGTGAGACCAGCGTGCCGTTGATACTTCTGACGCGGCGCGTACAGGAACGCCGCGTAAGCCAGGCTATCGCGGCGATCGAGCAATTGCCCAGCGTGGCGGGCGATGTCGTTCGCATCCGCATGGAGACGCTGGAGTGAGTGACGGCAACTTGTACCGGGGCTTGATCGACAGGTACCGCAGTCGCTTGCCGATCGCCGAGGATATCGAGGTTATCAGCCTTGCCGAGGGGAACACGCCGCTGTTGCCTTTGCGCAATCTGACGCGCAACCGTAATCTGGATTTCGAACTATACGCCAAGTTCGAGGGATTGAATCCCACCGGCTCGTTCAAGGACCGCGGCATGACGGTCGCGGTGACCAACGCGGTCTCGCAAGGCGTGCGGGCGATCGTGTGTGCTTCTACCGGCAATACTTCGGCGGCGGCCGCGGCGTACGCCGCGCGTGCCGGAATTACCGCGTTCGTGCTCATCCCGGATGGCAAGATCGCGCGGGGGAAACTGGCGCAGGCAATGATGCACGGCGCCGTGGTGATGCAGATCACGGGTAATTTCGATGACGGCATGCGCTTGGTGCGCGAGATCGCCACGGAAGTGCCGGTAACGGTGGTGAATTCGATCAACCCGGACCGACTGCAGGGGCAGAAAACCGCGGCCTTTGAAATCGTCGAACAACTGGGTGACGCACCTGACTATCATTGTTTGCCGGTTGGCAATGCAGGCAACATCAGTGCCTACTGGATGGGCTATCAGGAGTATGTGAGCGACGGCCTCGCACACTCGCGGCCGCGCATGCTGGGTTACCAGGCGAGCGGGGCGGCGCCATTCATTCATGGCGCACCGGTCGCGGATCCGGAGACCGTGGCGACCGCCATCCGTATCGGTAATCCGCAAAGCTGGGAACTGGCGCAGGCTGCGCAGCGCGAATCGAACGGCTGGTTCCGTGATTTCTCCGACGCCGACATTCTGCGTGTGCACCGCGCGCTCGCCGCCGAGGAAGGATTGTTCTGCGAACCCGCGTCGGCGATCTCGGTAGCCGGGGCGCTGGACGACGCCACACACGGCCGCATCGAACCGGACAGTGTGGTGGTGTGCACCGTCACCGGACACGGGCTCAAAGATCCGGATACGGCGCTGCTGCAGACGCAGGGTGAAGTGTTGTCGGTTGCGGCGGAACTGGATGCCGTGCGCGCTGCCGTGCTGGCTAAATTATGATCTACTCGAACAGCGCGACGGCGAAAGTCAGCACCATCAGCAGCAGCGCCGCACCCGCGATCGCAAACAGCGTCCAGCGCACCAAACGTACGACCCCTGCTTCGTCGGGCAGCATGCGAGCGCTTAGCAACGCCGCCACAACCACGATCAACATGATGATGATCATGTGCATTGCACGAACTTTCCCAGCAGCGTCATGAATTCGCGGCGCGGCATGTTATGGGCTCCCAGACTCAACAAATGGGGCGAGGTCAGCTGACAATCGATCAGCGCGAGTTCCCCATCCCTGCACAGGTGCACCAAAGCGACTTTGGATGCGTCACGCACTGTGGAGAACATCGATTCGCCAAAGAATACGCGATCCAGACGGATACCGTACAGACCTCCCACCAGACTTTCCCGCTGCCAGCACTCCACTGAGTGGGCATAGCCGAGTTCGTGCATGCGGCAATAGACGTCGACCATTTCCGGCAGTATCCAGGTACCCTGACGGGGACTGCGCAATGCGCCGCAGCGCTCGATGACCTGGCGAAATGCAGTATCGTGGCGCACCTCGAAACCGCGGTTACGCAGGGACTTGGCGAGGCTGCGTGAAACTCTCAGGTCGCGCGGCCACAGCACGCAACGCGGATCGGGCGACCACCACAGAACCGGTTCTCCAGCGCTGTACCAGGGAAAAATCCCGTGCCGGTAGGCTGCCAGCAGGCGCTCCGGGCGTAGGGAACCGCCCGCCATCAGCAACCCGTTTGGCTCGTCCAGGGCGTCCTCTACGCTGGGAAATGGCGTGCTCGCGTCGTCCGGCGGCAGCAGCGGTATAGGCACGCTTCAAGTGTCCGCGCGAAACGGTAACAGGTCGTTCAAGTCGTCGCATTGCGCGCGCATCAGTGACACTTCCTGCTCCAGATAGCGCGCTATCGCCTCGTGAAATTGCGGCTGCGCCAGCCAGTGTGCCGACCAGGTAGGCGTGGGCCGGAACCCACGCGCGATTTTGTGCTCGCCTTGCGCACCGGGTTCGAAGCGGGCGATTCCGTTGGCTATGCAATAGTCGATACCCTGGTAGTAACAGGCCTCGAAATGCAGGCTGTGAAAATGCTCCCGGCAACCCCACACGCGCCCGTACAACGTGTCGCTGCCGTGTAACATCAGTGCGCTGGCTACGGTTTCGCCGGCATGGTGGGCAAACACCACGACCACGCGCTCTCCCATGGTGCGCCCGAGCTCCTGAAAAAAACCCAGGTTCAGCGTCGGAAATCCCCATTTGCGCTCGTAGGTCGCGAGGTAGAAGTCGTGTACCAGACGCCATTCGAACTCGTCCAGATCGCAGCCATGGTGCACGCTCAGCGTAACACCCTGCTCGGCGACCCGGCGGCGTTCCCGGTTGGTTTTCTTGCGTTTGCGTGAATTGAAGCGTGCTACGAAATCGTCGAAATCGGTGTAGCCGTCGTTGTGCCAGTGATACTGGCAGCCCATTCGGCGCAGCAGTCCCTGGCGTTCCAACCAATCGGTTTCGCTCCCGGTGGGAAACAACCAGTGCATGCCCGTCAATCCCTGCGCGTGGCAATACGCGAGCACGCTCCGCTGGAGTGCGAGCGCGATCTCATCGAAGTCGCGTTCCCGGGAAATCAGCAGTCGTTGGCCGGTAGCGGGCGTAAAAGGCACCGCAACCACCAGTTTCGGGTAATAGTGCAGACCGTGTTGCTGGTAGGCATCTGCCCAGGACCAGTCGAACACGAACTCACCGTAGGAGTTGTCTTTGATGTATGCGGGTGCTGCGCCGATCAGGGTATCGTCGGCGTCGTAGACGGCGAAGATCCTGGGCAGCCAGCCATGGCGCTCGCCAACGCAGCCGTTGCGCTCCAGCGCGCGCAGAAACTCGTAACTGAGCGTCGGGTTGCGGTCACCGCCCAGGCTGTTCCAGGCGTGCGCGGCGAAGGCTTCAAGGCTGTGGTGTACCCGCACGCGCAAAACTATTGCCCTGTACCGTTCGGGTTAGTTGTTCAGATTGTCCAGGTATTTTTCCGCATCCAGCGCCGCCATGCATCCCGTGCCCGCCGACGTCACTGCCTGGCGGTATACATGGTCCATGACGTCGCCGGCCGCGAATACCCCTGCCACACTGGTGGCGGTGGCGTTACCATCGCTGCCACCTTGCACGGTGATGTATCCGTCTCGCATTTCCAGCTGGCCTTCGAACAGCTGGGTGTTGGGCGTATGGCCGATGGCGATGAAAACACCGGCCAGCTCGAGTTCCTGCTCGCCTTCAGCTTTGGTGCTCTTGATCCGGATTCCGGTGACGCCCGTTTCGTCGCCTAGCACTTCCTCCAGCACGTGATTCCATGCCAGGCGGATGTTGGATTTTTCGAACAGCTTCTGCTGCAGCATTTTTTCCGCGCGCAACGCATCGCGCCGGTGCACGAGGGTGACTTCCGAGGCAATATTGGACAGGTACAAAGCCTCTTCCACCGCCGTGTTGCCGCCACCGATGACCGCCACTTTCTGCTGCCGGTAAAAAAAGCCGTCGCAGGTGGCACAGGCGGACACGCCCTTGCCCTTGAATGCTTCCTCCGAAGGCAGACCCAGGTATCGGGCGCTGGCACCGGTCGCAATGATCAGCGCGTCGCATGTATATACGCCGTTGTCACCCACCAGCCGTGCGGGACTGCCTGCCAGATCGATCTGATTGATGTGATCGAATACCACGTCCGTGTCAAAGCGTTCGGCATGCTGGCGCATGCGTTCCATCAGCGCCGGCCCCTGCAGGCCTTCCACGTCGCCCGGCCAGTTGTCGACGTCGGTAGTGGTCATGAGTTGACCGCCCTGTTCGATGCCCGTGATCAGGACCGGCTGCAGATTGGCGCGCGCCCCGTACACCGCTGCGGTGTACCCCGCCGGACCCGAGCCCAGAATCAGCAGTCGGCAGTGTCTTTCATCGCTCATGTATAATCGCTCCGGATTCTGTCGCGGCCGTCACCAGCAACGCCCCGCAATGCAAACGGCGGATAGTACGAAACCGGCGCAACACGGTAAAGTTCAGCGCTCTTCATCGTAGTTGTTTCCTACATAGTTCTGCTAATATAAACAAAAGTTTATTGACGATTCTTAATCAAGAGTTGAAGAAATCATGGCGCAAGCTACGCGCAAACGGCAAAACGCCGATCCGTTGGCTCCGCAGCTGACGCGGGCTTTACGTGAAGGGGCGTTTTTCGTCCTGCTGGCCATATCCGCCTACCTACTGATTTCGCTGGTGACTTTTAACGTAGCGGACCCGGGCTGGTCGCATGCCGGCGAAGGACGCGTCAGCAACGCGGGCGGCAGCGCAGGCGCCTGGTTCGCCGACGTGTTCCTGAATCTGTTCGGCTACGTCGCCTATAGCGTACCGTTGATGGTCGCTTGCCTGGCGTGGCTGGTGTTCCGCGGCGTCGCCGCCGGCGCCACGACGGGACTCAACCTCCACGCGATGCGCTGGGGCGGTTTCCTGATCGTGCTGATTTCCGCCTGTGGTCTGGGATCGCTGCATTTCACTATGGCGAGCGGCACTTTACCGCCCGGCATCGACGCCGGTGGTGCGCTGGGTCACAGTGTCGGCGAACTGCTGGTGGGCCTGTTCGACGTGATCGGCGCTACGTTGTTTTTGCTGGCGTTGTTTCTGGCTGCCGTGACCTTGTTCACCGGCTACTCGTGGTTCGCCATCATGGACACCCTGGGCGGCTGGACACTGGCCCTGGTCAGCATGGTGCAGCGCCAACTGCAGGCGGCGAATGAGCGGCTGCTGGCGAAACGGGCACGCGAACAGCGCGAAACCGTTGTCAAAATCCAGCGCCGTTCGCCAAAGCGCAAGGCGCCGCGCATCGAACCGGTGATTCGCATGATCGAGCCCAGCGAACGGGTCGCGAAAGAGCGGCAAATCAGGTTGTTCGAGAATCCACCGGACACGGAACTGCCGCCATTGTCGTTGCTGGACGAACCGAGCTCGGACACCGGCGGTTATTCCAGTGAAGCGTTGAACGCGATGTCGCGCCTGGTGGAACTGAAGCTGGCGGATTTCGGCGTGCAGGTGGAAGTCGTGGCCGTGCATCCCGGGCCGGTGATCACGCGTTTCGAACTGCAGCTTGCAGCCGGTGTAAAGGTCAACCAGATCAGCAATCTGGCGAAAGACATTGCTCGCTCCCTGTCCATTATCAGTGTGCGGGTGGTGGAGATTATTCCCGGTAAATCCACCGTGGGCCTGGAGATCCCCAACGAGCAGCGTGAACTAGTACGGTTGTCGGAGATCCTGCGCTCGAAGGCCTACGATAAAACCTACTCGCCGCTGACGCTCGCGCTGGGCAAGGACATCGGCGGCAATCCGGTGGTCGCGGACCTGGCGCGCATGCCGCACCTGCTGGTCGCCGGCACCACCGGCGCGGGCAAGTCGGTGGCGCTTAACGCCATGTTGTTGAGCATGATCTACAAGGCCACGCCGCGCGACGTGCGGCTGATCATGATCGATCCGAAAATGCTCGAGCTGAACGTCTATGCAGGCATTCCGCATTTGCTGGCACCGGTGGTTACCGACATGAAGGAGGCGGGGAACGCGCTGCGCTGGTGTGTCGGTGAGATGGAAAACCGCTACCGGTTGATGGCGGCGCTGGGCGTACGCAACGTGGCTGGCTACAACCGCAAGGTGCGTGACGCGATAGATTCCGGTAAACCGCTAGCCGATCCGTTGTACAACGCGCAGACGGCCTTTGACCCGGAGGCGCCTCCGCCGACTCTGGACACCCTGCCGTACATCGTTGTGGTAGTCGACGAACTGGCCGACATGATGATGGTGGTGGGTAAGAAAGTGGAGGAGCTGATAGCGCGCGTGGCGCAGAAAGCGCGGGCTGCCGGCATCCACCTGATACTCGCCACGCAGCGTCCGTCTGTGGATGTCATCACCGGGTTGATAAAAGCCAATATCCCCTGCCGCATAGCGTTTCAGGTCTCCTCCAAGGTGGATTCGCGCACCATCCTCGATCAGATGGGCGCGGAGCAGTTGCTGGGGCACGGCGATATGCTGTACCTGCCGCCGGGTAGCGGGCACCCGACCCGGGTGCACGGCGCGTTTGTCGACGATCACGAAGTCCACGCGGTGGTCAAAAATCTGCGCAGCGCCGGCGAACCCGACTACCTCGAAGAGGTTTTGAGCGAAACCAACGGTTCTGCCATGGTGCCAGGCAACGGCAACGACAGCGCCGAATCCGACCCACTGTACGATGATGCGGTGGCGATCGTCACGGAAACGCGCAAGGCGTCCATCTCCTATGTGCAGCGGCGCCTCAAGGTGGGTTACAACCGGGCTGCGAGAATGCTCGAGGATATGGAAAGCGCGGGCGTGGTCAGTGCGTTGCAGCCGAACGGCTCGCGCGAGGTTCTCGCACCACCGCCGGTGCAGTGACCATGCTGACCCGGATTATTTGTGCCGCGAGCCTGCTGGGATGCCTGGCTCTGCCCGGCGCGGTTGCGCAGACTGACAACGGCCTGCAGCGGCTGGAAGCGTTTACCGCACGGCTCGACTCGCTGCGCGCGCAATTCGTGCAGTCGCTGTTCGACGCCCAGGGCAAAGCCGTGCAGGAATCGCGCGGCACCGTAGTGCTGCAGCGGCCGGGGCGTTTCCGCTGGGAGTATCGATTGCCGTATGAGCAACTGATCGTCGCCGACGGTGAAAAACTGTGGGTATACGATACGGAGTTACAGCAGGTGACGGTGAAAGAACTGGACAATGCATTGGGCAACGCGCCGATCATGCTGCTCAGCGAGCGGCGTCCGCTGCAGGAGGATTTCATCATTCACAATCTGCAACCTCGCGATGGATTGCAATGGGTGGAACTGGAGCCACGCGTGAAGGACACCGATTTTACCCGCATCACTTTAGGCATGGACGAGCAGGGCATGAAAGTCATGGAACTGCGCGACAGCTTCGGTCAGGCGACCGAAGTACGCTTTGTGAATCTGGAAATCAATGTTGCACCCGCCGCCGAATCGTTTGTATTCGTGCCACCGGCGGGGGTCGACATCATCGGCAAGCCCTGATTTGCACGCTTGCCGCGCCGCGGTTTCATTTTGTCAGGCGAACACTCTTTGCATGATCAACAAGCTTCGTTGCTGGAGCGCGGCGCTGCTCACCGGCCGCTGGCGGAACGCGCCCGCCCGCTGAGTCTGGAAGGGTTTTTCGGGCAACAGCATCTGCTCGGCCCGGACGCGCCGTTGCGACGCATGCTGGACGGCGGCGCCCTGCACTCCATGGTGTTATGGGGCCCGCCGGGTACCGGCAAGACCACCCTGGCGCGAATGCTTGCCCGGCACGCGCGGGCGCGGTTCGTAACCCTGTCGGCCGTATTGTCCGGCGTCAAGGACATTAGAGACGCGGTCGGCGTCGCGCAGCAGGAGCGCGCGGGCGGCCGACAGACCGTGCTGTTCGTCGACGAAGCACACCGTTTCAACAAAGCCCAGCAGGACGCTTTCCTGCCACACGTAGAGGATGGCACCGTGGTCTTCGTCGGTGCCACAACCGAAAACCCGGCGTTCGAGCTGAACAATGCACTGTTATCGAGGGTGCGCGTTTACGTGCTCAAATCCCTGACCAGCGAAGACCTGGGCCGGCTGTTGGACGCGGTCATGCAGGATACGGATTCCTTCGCTGGCTTGTCGGTGACTATCGCCGATGACGCACGCGACGTCTTGCTCGCTGCCGCGGACGGCGATGCGCGGCGCTTGCTGTTGCAACTGGAGATCGCTGCCGATCTCGCGCCAGCCCTGGCCGACCGGCGGGTCATCACCCGTGACACATTGGACAGCGTGCTGCAAACCAGTCTGCGCCGTTTCGATAAGGGCGGTGACGCCTTTTACGACCAGATATCAGCGTTGCACAAGTCGATTCGCGGCTCGGACCCTGACGCTGCGTTGTACTGGCTGTGCAGAATGCTGGACGGTGGCTGCGACCCCAACTATGTCGCGCGGCGGCTGTTGCGCATCACCAGCGAGGATGTCGGCAACGCGGATCCCCGCGCGCTATCCATCGTGTTGGATGCCTGGGAGGCTTATCGGCGGCTCGGCTCGCCGGAGGGTGAGCTGGCACTCGCGCATGTGGCCGTGTACCTTGCGTGCGTGCCGAAGAGCAACGCGGTATACACGGCTTTCAATGCCGCAATGCAGAAGGCGCGTGACAGCGGCAGCCTGGAAGTGCCACAACATCTGCGCAATGCGCCCACCGCGCTCGCCGCCCAGCTGGGATACGGCCAGGGCTATCGTTACGCTCACGACGAGCAGGATGGTTTCGCTGCGGGCGAACGGTATTTGCCGGAAGCACTTGGCGACGCGCAATTTTATGTGCCGCTGCCGCGTGGCCTTGAGGAGAAAATCGCGCTCCGCATGCAGGAACTGCGCGAACGGAACCTCAGCGCGCGGGAGGGCCAAGAGCAATGATCTCACACCGGCGGACCGGCTTGACCGCAGCGCTGCTCGGACTGGTGTTGCTTTGCAGTGCCAGTGTGTCAGCGCGTGCCGAAGTGATCGTCAAGGGACTCACCGAGGGCAGCGCGATTTTATCGATCGATGGTGAATTGTCAGTGTTGCGCGAAGGCGAAAGTAGCGGTGACGTCACGCTGATTCGTGCGAACAATCGCGGTGCGACGCTGGAAATCAACGGACGGCAGCGCACGCTGGGGCTGGATCGCAGTATTGCGAAAACCTATCGCGAGCCGGAATCGGACCGTATTAAACGCGCGGGCAGTGCCTATCTTTACCGCCAGCAAGGCAAGTTAGTCGCGGGCGCGAGCAGCTTGCTGTCGGTGAAAATCGTCGGCGAGCAGCGAGCCAGCGTAGCGCTGGGTGTGGAGTACGTGTACGCGGGCGATTACGGCGACGACGTGTTCCTGAGCGTGGCCACGCTGGACGACGGCCAACAGACGGGTAACGCGGCGATGTCGCCGGTTAAACTGTTGAAAGGAAAACACTATGTGGAACTGGAGGTCGCCAGTGCCGACGACGCGCCGGTCGTGTATTCCTCGGATGCCCTGGAATTGACCGTGCACTGGAGCAGCGACGGTCAAAAACAGGGCGACATCGTAAAACGGGTGCTGCCGTTTTCAAAGTATTGGAAGAAGGTACGTGTACGCTAGCGTGCAGGGGCCGGTCAAGGCGGCGAAGGCCCGGTTGGCAGCGTTGCGGAAAGCACTACAATAGCCACCGTGCAGGCGTGCGCAAACCGGAGAACTGAACCATGGTAACCGCGATAATTCTGCTCAAAGCCGATCGCCGCTCGATCAACAATGTCGCGGAGCACCTGGCGAGCGTCGACGGCATATCCGAAGTCTATTCGGTTGGCGGGCGCTACGATCTGATTGCCATTGTGCGGGTTGCACATAATGACGATCTCGCGGAGCTTGTGACCGGACGGTTGCGCGAAATCGACGGCATTACCGATACGGAAACCATGCTTGCATTTCGCGCGCATTCACGTCACGACTTGGAGACCATGTTTTCAGTCGGCTTATGAGTGCGCCGGGTGGCGAACTGCAACCGCGGGTAGGCGTGGCAGCGATTGTGACGCATGCCGGGCGGGTATTGCTTGGCGAGCGTTGTGTGCCGCGGGTGTGGCAGTTTCCGGGGGGGCACTTACATTTCGGGGAGAGTTTTTTCGCTTGCGCGGCGCGTGAAACCCGGGAGGAAACGGGACTGCAGATCCGCTGCCTGTGGCTGGGTCCGACCACCAACACCGTGCAACAGGAACCGCCCAGCCACTACGCAACTGTGTTCGTGGTCGCCGAGACCGACTCCCAGGCAGCACGCCGCCGCGAACCGGACAAGTGTCTGGGCTGGCAATGGTTTGCCTGGGATGCGTTGCCAGCGCCGTTGTTTGCGCCATGCCGGCCGTTGTTGGAGATGAAATTTGATCCCTTCCGGTGTCGGTCGATGTTGGGCGAGCCGGCCTGCCTGGAATAAAGTTACCCGGGGTTGCGGCGATTCGGCTAGGATGCGGCGCTGAAAGCGCGGTATCGCGCGGTGAGCGTTGGACATTGAACAGGCGACACATGAACACTGAATCAGGTTGTTTCAGCGACTGCGGGCGGCGCGATGACAGGCGGTGAATTATGAGCAAAATTCCGCTTACAAAACGAGGCGCGGAGAAACTGCGCGAAGAGTTGCAGCAGTTGAAGACGGTCGCGCGCCCGCAGGTAATCAGTGCACTGTCGGAAGCAAGGGCGCATGGCGATCTGAAAGAAAACGCGGAATATCACGCGGCGCGTGAACAGCAGGGGTTCATCGAGGGCCGTATCCGCGATATCGAAGGCAAGCTGTCCAACGCCCATGTCATCGACGTCACTGCCGTGAATCCCAACGGTAAAGTCGTGTTCGGAGCCACGGTGTCGCTGTTCGACGTGAATGAGGACCGGGAAGTCAGATACCAGATCGTCGGCGAAGACGAGGCGGACATCGAGCGAGGGTTTCTGTCGATCTCTTCGCCGATTGCGCGCGCACTGATCGGTAAGCAGGAAGGTGATCTGGCCGAGGTGCAGGCGCCTGGCGGTTTGCGCGAATTCGAAATCGTAGAGGTACTCTACCTCTGATCCACTATGGTAATTGAATCTTGGGTTTTTGCTCGTTGCGCCGATACATGACTGCGACGTTGCCAATGCGCTGCACGAGGTGGGCGCCGCTGGACTCGCACAGCCGCTCTATCATCGCGTCACGCACTGCGCGGTCACCGGCTTCGATTTTGACCTTCAGCAGTTCGTGAGCTAGCAGCGCATGCTCGAGCTCGTCCCCCAATGCAGGGGTCACGCCACGCTGTCCGATCCGAATCACCGGTTCCAGCGCGTGTGCCAGGCTGCGTAGATAACGTGTTTGTTTGTTCGTGTACATGCGCTGGGTCGCGGACGGGCGCGCAAGGATAACAGAGTGGCGGTCCGTAGCAAGAGCAGCAAGCGCTGGCTTCGGGAGCATTTCAGCGATGCATCGGTGCGCGAAGCGCAGGCACTGGGTTACAGGTCGCGCGCGGTCGTAAAACTGCGGGAACTGGATGAGCGATACCGTTTGTTCAAATCGGGTATGCGCGTGCTCGATCTCGGGGCCGCGCCGGGTAGCTGGAGTCAGTATGCCGCTGAGCGCGTATTACCGGCTGGACGCGTGGTGGCCAGCGACCTGCTCGAGTTCGCCCCTCTGGACGGCGTGCAGCGCGTGATAGGAGATTTTACTGAGGCACCCGTTGCCGAACGGATAAAAGCGTTGGTCGGGTCACGGGGAGCAGACCTTGTAATGTCGGATATGGCCCCCAATATGAGCGGTCAGCGCGGCGTCGATCAGCCACGCGCCATGTACCTGGCCGAACTGGCGCTGGAGATGGCGGAGATGGTGTTGTGCGAATCAGGATGTTTCGTGAGCAAACTCTTCCAGGGAGAGGGCAGCGATGTGTTTATCGAGCGGATGCGCGCGAGTTTTCTACGAGTGGCGGTGCGTAAACCCCCCGCGTCGCGTCCGCGCAGCCGCGAGATCTACGCCCTAGCGTGGAACCTGAAACTGTAGTAGTGTCTGGGGACTGTTGGCTGAGACGCTTGAATCGAGGTTAAGCCCTTGAATGATTTACTAAAAAACATACTTCTCTGGGTTGTGATTGCGGTCATTCTGATGTCCGTCTTCAACAATCTGAGCAGTCAGCGATCCGCTGCCAACACACTCAGCTATACCGATTTCATCACTCGCGTTAAGTCTGGCGAGGTGCAAAACGTCGTTATCGACGGACGCGAGATGGAAGGACGCCTGGCCGGCGGCGATACGTTCACCACTTACAGCCCGGAAACCGACAACAAAGCCCTGATCGGCGATTTACTGGATGCGGGCGTACAGATTCGCGCGGTGCCGACCGAGAAGACCTCCGTGCTGACGCAGATCTTCATCAGCTGGTTCCCGTTTCTGTTACTGATCGGCGTGTGGATTTTCTTCATGCGCCAGATGCAGGGCGGTGCCGGCGGCCGTGGCGCCATGTCTTTCGGCAAGAGCAAAGCCCGCCTGATGGGTGAGGATCAGGTCAAGGTGAATTTCGGTGACGTGGCCGGTGTCGACGAAGCCAAAGAGGAAGTAAAAGAACTGGTCGATTTCCTGCGCGATCCCGGAAAGTTCCAGAAGCTGGGCGGCAAGATTCCGCGTGGTGTGCTTATGGTGGGTTCGCCGGGCACCGGTAAAACGTTGCTGGCCAAAGCGATAGCCGGCGAGGCCAAGGTACCGTTTTTCACGATTTCCGGTTCCGACTTTGTCGAGATGTTCGTTGGGGTCGGTGCCTCTCGGGTACGCGACATGTTCGATCAGGCTAAGAAACACGCGCCCTGCATCATCTTCATCGATGAGATCGATGCCGTGGGCCGGCATCGTGGCGCAGGTCTGGGCGGCGGGCACGATGAACGTGAACAGACGCTCAATCAATTGCTGGTGGAAATGGATGGATTCGACGGCAATGAAGGCGTCATCGTCATTGCCGCTACCAACCGTCCCGACGTTTTGGATCCGGCGTTGCTGCGCCCCGGCCGCTTCGACCGCCAGGTGGTCGTACCGCTGCCGGATATTCGCGGGCGTGAGCAGATCTTGCGCGTGCACATGCGCAAGGTGCCGCTGTCCGACAACGTCAAACCGCAATTGATCGCGCGCGGAACACCCGGATTCTCCGGAGCCGATTTGGCGAACCTGGTGAACGAAGCGGCGTTGTTTGCGGCGCGCGCCAACAAACGCCTGGTGGAAATGGAAGAGTTTGAGCGTGCCAAAGACAAGATAATGATGGGCGCGGAACGCAAATCGATGGTGATGAGCGAGGAGGAAAAACGCCTTACCGCCTATCACGAAGCCGGGCATGCGATTGTCGGACGGCTGGTTCCCGATCACGACCCGGTGTACAAGGTGAGTATCATTCCGCGAGGCAGGGCATTGGGCATTACGATGTTTCTGCCGGAAAGCGACCGCTACAGCCACAGCAAACAGCGGCTGGAGAGTCAGATCTCGAGCTTGTTCGGCGGGCGCATTGCGGAAGAGAAAATTTTCGGCGCCGAATCGGTGACGACCGGCGCATCCAACGACATCGAGCGGGCTACCGACATTGCCCGCAGCATGGTGACCAAATGGGGGCTGTCGGAGAAACTGGGACCGCTTACCTACAGCGACGAGGAAGGCGAGGTATTCCTGGGCCGTTCGGTAACTCAGCACAAGCAGATGTCGGATGAGACTGCGCACGCGATAGACGAAGAAATCCGCCACATCGTCGATCGCAACTACGCACGAGCCGATAATCTGCTCGAAGAAAACATGGACAAGCTGCACCTGATGGCGAATACCTTGATGACGTATGAGACCATCGACGTGGGCCAGATCGATGCGATCATGGAGGGGCGCGAACCCGGACCGCCGTCGGACTGGTCGGACGGCGATTCGACGCCAAGTGCCAGCGAAGGTGGCGACGCCAAGGACGATTCCAAGGATCCTAGCGACGGGTCTATAGGCGGACCGGCCAGCCTGCACTAATCCAGGCGGTGTAGGTCACTGGTCACTGCATACCGCCTGAACTGCGCCGGTCGCGAGCTGCTACTGGACCGCCCGCGCATCATGGGCGTGCTCAATATCACGCCGGATTCATTTTCCGATGGGGGCGCACTCCTTGCCCCCGAAGCAGCGCTTGCGCATGCGCAGACCCTGTGCGAAGAGGGTGCGGATATCGTCGACGTCGGCGGCGAATCGACACGTCCCGGGGCGCTGGCGGTGAGTGCGCAGGAAGAAATGGATCGGGTGGTGCCGATTATCGAAGCGCTGGCGGCCCGCCTGGATGTCGTGGTTTCGGTCGATACCAGCAAACCCCAGGTCATGCGTGAGGCGGTGAGGGCTGGCGCAGGGCTGATCAATGACGTTTACGCGCTGCGCCAGGCGGACGCACTGAGCGCGGCCGCCGCGCTGCAGGTGCCGGTATGTCTGATGCACATGCAAGGCGAACCCGGCACCATGCAGCGCAACCCGGTCTACACTGATGTGGTGCGGGAGGTGGACGAATTCCTGGCTGCACGGGTACGCGCCTGCCAGCAGGCCGGTATCGGCGCCGATCGTCTGCTGATCGATCCGGGTTTCGGCTTTGGCAAGCTTCTTGCCCACAACATAGCTCTACTGAAGGGCTTACGGAATCTGATGCGGCATCACCTGCCGATCTTGGTGGGATTGTCGCGCAAGGGGATGATTGGCCAGATCACTGGCGCGGCGATGAACGAACGCGCCTACGGCAGTGCTGCTGCGGCACTACTGGCGGTGCAGCAGGGTGCCAGCATCGTGCGCGTGCATGATGTGCGCGCCACGCGTCAGGTACTGGCTGTGCTGGCCGCCGTGAGCGAGGAACAATCTGGAGAACAGCATTTTGGCTAGAAAGTATTTCGGCACCGATGGCATTCGCGGGCGTGTCGGCGACGAACCGATGACCGCGCCGTTTATATTGAAACTCGGCTGGGCGGCCGGCAAAGTGCTGGCGTCTGAGCGCCGGCGTCCGGTGATCATCGGCAAAGACACACGCATATCAGGGTATTTGTTCGAATCGGCTCTGGAGGCGGGTCTGTCATCGGCGGGTGTCGATTGCCTGCTGCTGGGACCCATGCCGACGCCGGCCGTTGCGTACCTGACGTGTACGTTTCGCGCCTGCGCCGGTATCGTGATCAGCGCATCTCACAATCCGTATTTCGACAACGGGCTGAAATTTTTCTCCGACGACGGTAGCAAACTGCCCGACGCGATCGAGAGCGAGATCGAGCAGATGCTGGAGCGGCCGCTGGAGACCGTGGCCTCGGCGGACCTGGGTAAAGCGGACCGCATCGAGGACGCAGCCGGGCGTTACATCGAGTTCTGCAAGAGCACTATTCCGCTGGGTACCCGTTTCAGCCGTCTGCGCATTGTCGTCGACAGCGCACACGGCGCCACCTACCACATTGCCAAGCGGGTATTTCGCGAACTCGGTGCCGAAGTGTTTGCCATCGGCGACGAGCCCGATGGCCTCAACATCAACCAGGATTATGGCTCCACGGCACCCGCCAACCTGCAACAGCGGGTGCGTGAGCTGCGCGCCGATGTGGGCGTATGTCTGGACGGTGACGGCGATCGCGTCATGATGGTGGACCGCGAAGGTGAACTCGTCGACGGTGACGAACTGTTGCTGATCATCGCGACGTCGCGGCAAGCCGCCGGTGAGTTGCACGGCGGTGTGGTCGGCACGGTCATGAGCAACCTCGGCCTGGAGCATGCGCTGCGCAACGCGGGCATACCGTTCAAGCGCAGTGCCGTCGGCGACCGGTACGTGATGGAAATGCTGCGTGAGCATGGCTGGTCGCTAGGCGGAGAAAGTTCCGGACACATCATCTGTCTGGACAAGACCACGACGGGTGACGGTATCGTATCCGCGCTGCAGGTGCTGGCGCATCTGGACAGGCAGGGACAATCTCTGCACCAGCTCAAACAGGGAATGACACGCTATCCGCAATCGCTCATCAACGTGCCGATGTCCAAGCCGGTAGCCGTGCACGAGGTGCCGGAAATCTGCGAAGCAGTGAGTCTTGCGGAACACGAGCTCGCCGACAAG
>Ga0224508_10001309_pt1 | contig 22477 bp, 18 predicted proteins | sample SF_Jan12_sed_USG_4_FD_170157 | JGI IMG/M metagenome (GOLD analysis project Ga0224508, IMG submission 170157) | Sediment microbial communities from San Francisco Bay, California, United States - SF_Jan12_sed_USGS_21 | ecosystem: Environmental > Aquatic > Marine > Sediment | place: USA... | reverse complement strand
CCGCATCCCGTTCGTAGTGCAGACCGGCGAGATCGGTGAGCCCGGGTACCGGTGTCAGGGTGTCGATCAGTTCCACCGGCGAAGCACCCCCCGACGACAACGGGACGTCGAGCACGTAAATACGGCCGTCCTCCTGCAGCCCCGCGTAGAACAATCCTCCTTCGGCGTGACCGACGACGGGCACGAAGGTGAGGGCCTCGAGACCCTGGTTCGTCGCGGCACTCTGGAGGATCCCGGTCAGATCGAACGTCACACAAGGGATGGCGGTCGTCGGGGTGGTTCCGGTGCACGGGTTGAGCGGGTCGAAAACCAGAATCGCATCGGGATCTTCGATTGCTGCGTAGACGATCGAGCTCTGCGGGTCGACCAGAGTGAATCCCTCGAGATCGGGAGCGCCATCCAGACTGACGCAATCCAGAACGGTCCCGGTCGCGTCCACCCAGGCGATCTGTCCCTGATCCCCGGCAAGGAACAGCGCCTGGTGAAACGGGTGCCACACGGAGCCGCTGGCCTCGAAGCGACCGACCCCGCACGCCGCCGGCAAATCGACGCCGAGATCATCGCCCGGCGTCTCGGCGGGGAACGGAGTGTCGCCCAGGAAGGGCGAAGCCCATGCAAGAACGACGAGCACCAGGCCCGTCCCGGCGACACGAGCGGATTGACCAACGGTCATGCCCACGGGGACCCTCCTTGTGGAGAATATACGCTTCGCTAAGACTTAGATCTCGCATACTTGGCATGGTCTAAAGCGGGCCAAGAATCTCGACCCGCTGCCAGTTTGCCAAGCCCCTGGCCCCCCTGCCTCGCGGGAACCATATTCGGCCACGGTTCCCGGGCCATCGAACCCGGAAGTTCATAGGAGATCACCCGATCATGAACGGCCAACTGCGCGACAAGTTGTTCTTCGGTCTTTCGGTCATTCTCTTGCTGGGAGTAGCCGCCTGTTCGAGCGGCGAAGCTTCCGGGCCTGCTGCCACGCCGGACAAAGCGATCACCCGTGTCACCCGCGGCCTGGCCGACGGTCATCCGGAGGTAGCCTGGCAGGCACTACCGGCGAGTTACCAGAAGGACATTACGGAGTTGGTGCACGACGCGGCCGGCGGTGTGGATCCCGAGTTGTGGAACCGTTCGTTTGGCGTACTGCAGAAGCTGAGCACGCTGCTTTCCGACAAACAGGAATTCATCTTCGGCCATCCCATGATCGCCCAGGGAATGGAGGGAAAGGACAACCCCGAGGAAAGTTGGGAGGCCGCTATCGAGATGCTCGAGATCGTGGTCAAGAGCGATCTCGCCGACCTGGAGGAAGTCAAGAATCTCGACATCGAGAAGTTCCTCGCCGGCCCGGGCGCGGACCTGCTGGAACAAATGTCCGAGGTATCGGCGCTTGCCCCCAACGACGAGTGGAACCAACAGATGAAGAGCCTGCGGGCCACCAAGGCGACCGTGATCTCCTCGACGGACGACACGGCGACGGTGCGCATCAAGCGCCCGGGCCAGCCGGCGACCGAGGACGAGTATGTGCGGGTCGAGGGCAAGTGGATTCCCAAGAGTATCGCCGACTCCTGGTCGGCGACGATCGGCGACGCGAAACAAACGGTGACCGAGGTCTCGGGGCAGGAGAATGCCGAGAACAAGCAGAAGACGCTGATGACGCTGTCCATGGTGGAAAGCGTCCTGGACAACATGCAAGCAGCCGACAACCAAGCACAGTTTAACGCCGCCGTCGGGGCGGCGATGGGCATGGCCATGAGCGCCGTGATGGCTCAGGCCGAAAACGGCGGCATGCCGTCTACGACCGGTTCGCCTATCGCACTGCCTCAAGCGCTGCGAGCCCTGACCTCCGCACCGATCGCGGCGCTCCCACCTGACGGGCAAAGACTCAGACGTTCGTTCCCACAAGCCGACATTGCCGAAGACGGCACGATCCCTTTGGCCCAGGCGGACCGCTTCGTGGGACACACCCTCTGGGTCAAGAGTACCTCGGGCTTGAATTCCAAGTGCACGCTCACGGGGGTCGAAAACGGCCTGCTCGCCTTCGAAAGGAACTTCGTCGGTGGCAGCGTCTCTTTCGATCTGAGTTCGCGCGAGATCGAGTTTCTACGCGTCATCGATCAGTAGTGACTGCAGGTTCAGGTCGTGCAACTCGCGCTCGATCCAGTCGTAGGCCTCGTCGAGGCGCTCGCGGTGGGCCGGGAACGTGTGCCCGGCCTCGACGAACGCCCGCCCGCGCTCGCCGAGGCGGCGGCGTAGATCGTCGTCGGCGGCGAGGGCGACGATGGCCCGCGAGAACCCTTCGGGCGTCGGCTCAGCGAGCATCGCGACTTCGTCGGTCAGAATCTGCGAATGGGTCGGCAGGTCGGTAACCAGCACGGCGCGGCCGGAATGCAGATACGGGAACACCTTCATGGGTGTGTTCCGCCCGCGGATGCGCGGCGCCGCCAGAATGTCCGCCTCGGCGAGGTATTCGTCGAGACGATCGAAGGGCTGCTGGCCGAGGAAGTGCGTGCGACCGGCGATCCCGAGCGTCGTCGCGCGTCCGCGATAGCGCTCGATGTCTCGGTCGGACCCGCCGACGATCACGAGGTCGACGCCGTTGGTCCGCCCCGCGGCCAGGGCAAAGCCGTCCAGCAGAAGGTCGATTCCCTGGTATGTCTCGAGGTTGCCGACGTACAGCAGGACCAGGCCGTCGATCCCCAATTCGCGCTTGAGATTGCCGTTCGACTGCCTCCGGGGTTCGGCCAGTTGCGAGATGTCGTGAAGCGTCACGGTTTTTCGGCTGCCGTTCTCGCGGCAAAGGTCGGCCAGAGAGTTGCACACGGGAAACGACACCAGCGCCCGGCGGATCGCGGCTCGTTGGCAGGCGTTGAACAAGCGCTGGAAAACGCTCAGCCACGGCAGTTTTTCGGTCATCTGCTCGGCCAGCGAGGAGTCCATGTCGTAAGCGTACGGGATGCCGTAGAAACGGCGGAAGAACATCGCCATGAACACCGTCTCCTCCCCCGCGTGGATCAGGTCGTAGCGGTGTCGACGCACGAGACGCCAAGCGCGGGCGAACAGGAACGCGTCGCAAAGCAGTTTTCGAAGACTGAACCCCGGCCCCGAAGGCTTCGTCAAGAGCGTGTCGGGGGTGCGGTAAGTTCGGAGGTTCGGGTACTCGTGGTCTTTCCCCTGGCCGTACACGACGAGATCGACGACCGTGTTCTCGCGCGACGTGAGAACCCTCAGGACAAGGTCGAGGTCGATGGGCGTGCCGCGAACGATGTAGAACGGTTGTGGGGCGAGAGTCAGAATTCTCACTTAAGGTAACCCTCGCGAATGTACCACTCGGCGGTCCGCCGCAGCCCCTCGTCGAGACCGATCGTAGGATTGTAACCGAGATCCCTTTTTGCCTTGTCGATCCGGAAGGCCCGAACTTGGCGGAACCAGTCGACCCGGCGCGGGAAGATCGGCGGGTTAATCCCGAACGGCTTACAAACCTTCTCACACACATGGCCGGCGACGATCAGCGGGAGTATCGGAAATTGCGGAATGGACACCTCACGGTCGAGCGCGCGGGCGGTCCTCTCCACGAGTTCCCGGATCGAGACGTACTCCTCGTCGGCGATGATGTAGGCCTCGCCGGCTCCTGCGCCGGGCGCCATCGCTGCCACGAACGCGTCCACGAGGTTGTCGATGTAAACCGGGTGATAGAAGGTCTTCCCGCGGCCGAACATCGGGAAGCGACCCTTCCAAACCCGCCGGTAGATCATGAAGAATCTCTCCGGGTCGCCGGGACCGTAGATCGCGGTCGGACGCACGATCGTGTACTCCATACCGTCGGCGTGCTCGCGGACAACGACCTCGCCCTCGTACTTCGTCTGCTGGTAGTAGTCGGCGGGGGCGATCGGCGAGTTCTCGTCCCCCGGGGGGGTCTCGATGTGACCGTGAACGCCCTGCGTGCTGCAATACACGAACTTACGAACGCCGGCGGCCTGCGATGCGTCGAGCACGACCCGCGTACCGTCGACGTTCACGGATTTGTACAGCGAGTCCGGGGCTCCGGTTTCCCGAAACGCGGCCGCAAGATGCAGGACGACCTCGGCACCTCGAACGCCGCGCTCGACGGCTTCAGGGTCGGTGACGCTCCCGATCTCGATCCTGGCGCCCTTCTCTCCCAGACCGTCGAGCACGAGCCCCGGCTGCCGGTCTAGCACCGAAACTTGGTGCCCATCGCGCAAGAGCCGTTCGACCAGCGCTGCCCCGGTGAAACCCGTCCCACCGGTCACGAAAACACGCATCGTTCAGGAATCCCCGTTCCGAACCTGACGGAAGACGTCCAGGGTTTCCCGGGCGCAACGCTCCCAGTCGAACAACTTCGAGCGCTCCAGGCCGCATGCCGTCAATTGCGCACGTAGTTCCGGCGACGACACGACCCGCTGGATCGCTTCGCCGATCTCCTCGGGATTGTGGGGATCGACCTGAACTCCCGCGCCGGCGGCGAGTTCCTCGAGCCCGGTCCCGTAGGACGTGACGATCGGGCAGCCGCAGGCCATCGCCTCGGTGATCGGGATCGGGAACGCCTCGATCACCGTCGGATAGAGGTACAGGTCGGCGAGCGTGTAAAACGCCGGGAGGTCTTCCTGTTCCACGAGGCCGGTGAATTTTACGGCGTCCTTGACGCCCAGGGACGCGATATCGTGTTCCTCGGCATAGCGGTCGCAGTTTTTGCCGACGACCACGAATTCGTGCGGGATGTCGTACTTCTTCCGGCAGTGCGCAAATCCCTTGACCATCCCGCCGAAGTTCTTACGGTACTTCTTGCGTCCCGGATCGTAGCGAATGACTGTGAGCACGAAATGTTCGGGCAGGCCGTACTTGCGCCGGACGCGGTCGAGGACCGCGGGATCCTCGACGCGACGGAACAGGCGGTTGGGGGCGAAGTAGATCGTCTTGATCTTGTCCCGAAACTGCGGCATGGCCTGGACGAATCCATCGGTCGAATAGTCGGACACCGAGATGACGAAGCTGGCTTTTCGGAAGTACAACGGCATCACCGTTTTGATGTAGCGCACATCGAGCCGGTTGTAGACGCGGTCATAGGGTGGGATGAACCAATCCGCTCCGTGAACGACCATCACCGACTTCGGCTTCGAAAAAAACGGCACGGTGAACTTCGGATGGAACAGGACGTCCACGCGCTCCCGGCGTGCGGCCAGCGGGATCGCCACCTGGTCCCACAGCGCCCGCGTCGGCAACTTCACGAGTTGCTCGACGACGTTCGGGAAGTGCGCGAACCGTCCGAAGTGCTTGCGGGTCCGGTAGAACAAGACGTACTCGTTCTGGTCGTCGATCTTCAGGAGTTCTTCGACGATGTTGCGAGCGTAGATACCGATGCCGCCGGTTTCATCGATTGTGCGGAGCATGATTCCGATGCGCATCGTCACTCCCCGCCGCCTATTACGCCGGATTGGTCATATTTCCCAGTATAGACGGCCTATAATATAGAGGTGGAGAGTTTGGGAGGCAATCGCCCACCGCTTGCCAGCGACGCCGGTCAGGCGGTGTTCTGGAGAGGCTGCCAACTCGTGGCGCAGCGTGGAATCGCGCTGCTGCGGATTCTCGTCCTCGCCCGAATTCTCGTCCCCGACGACTTCGGGCTGATCGCGATCGCCACCCTGACCGTCGAGTCGATGCTCTTGCTCACGGACTTTGGCCTGCTCCCGGCGCTGGTTCAAAAACAGGAGCGGCGAAACCGTGACTACGAGGTTGCATGGACGCTCGGCCTGGTCCGGGCCGTGGCCATCGCGGGAATCGTGATCGCGGCGGCGCCCGCCATTGCGGCTCTGTTCGACGAGCCCCGGGCCGTCGCCTTGTTGCGTGTTCTCGCACTTCGTCCGGTGTTACAGGCCTGCGCGAGCATGCGGCTGGCCGATCTCACGCGCGAGTTGCGTTTCCGGCCTCTCGGTTTGATCGTCATCGCCGGGGTGATCGTCGAGACCTTCGTGGCGATCGCGCTTGCCCCGTCGCTCGGCGTGTGGGCCCTCGTCGCAGGTGCGCTCGCCGGTGCGGGAGTCGCGATGGCCATGTCTTTCGTGATGGCACCCTGGCGACCGCGGCTCGCCTTCGATCGCGCCACGGCGCGCCCGTTACTGCGCTTCGGGCGATGGATCTTCGTGACCGGAGTCCTGGCCGTCGTCGGCAACGCCTTCCTCCAGTCGGTGATCTCGCGGCGGCTCGGGACCGCGGAACTCGGGCTCTACTTCATGGCCGCCAAGCTCGCCATGCTTCCCGGCGAGGTGGCGGCCGAGGTCGTCGGCGGCGTCGCATTCCCGGTGTACGCCCGCCTGCAGTCCGACCGTGTCAAGGCGACGCGCACGTTCCGCGCGATCCTGGTGGGGCTCGGGGCGCTGCTGATTCCGGCGTACGTCTGGCTGATCGCCCTCGCGCCGTCCCTCGTGCAGGACGTCCTCGGGCCGAAGTGGGAGGGTGCCGCGCCCGTGCTTCGCGTGCTCGGTCTGGCCGGACTTCTGGGCTTCTTCGGCGACACGGTGGTCCCCGTGCTCAAGGGGCTCGGGCAGCCGTACAAGATCGCCGCGCTCGAGGCGGCGCAGTCGTTCCTCATCATCGTTCTCGTGTGGGGGTTGGCCGGCCGCTTCGGCCTCGCGGGCGCGGCGATGGCCTGGCTGCCTGCCGTCGCCGTGTCTCAGATTTTGAGCCTCCTGTTCGTCCGCGGCCTGATGGACCGCCCGCTTTCGGGGCTCGGCCGTCCGCTCGCGGCGATTGTCGCGGCCACCGCCATGGGAACGGTCGTCGCGGTCGCCCTCGATGCCGCGATCCCCGGGCTCGTCGGTCTGATCGTGGCCGCATGCGCTGCGGCGGGGGTCACGTACGGTCTTCTCGCGCTGCTCGACCGCCTCCTCGGGCTGGGGCTCGTCCGGGACCTCGTGCGCGCCTTCCCGCAACTCGCGGCGATCCGCGCAGGGATCGCGCGAACTTGATTTTCGAGCACCACGGCACGAACAATGGCAAACCCATGACGACCCCGACCGTCTCGACGATCATCATCTTTCTCGATCCCGGGAAGTTCCTCGAGGAGACAATCGAGAGCGTCCAGGCACAAACGTTCGAGGACTGGGAGTTGCTGCTGGTCGACGACGGTTCGACGAAATCGGGATCGGACGTCGCCCGCGATCTGGCTGCACGCCACCCCGACCGCGTGCGCTACCTCGAGCATCCCGGGCACGAGAACCGCGGTAAGAGCGAGTCGCGCAACCTGGGATTCCGCAACGCCCGCGGCCGCTACGTGGCCCTGCTCGACGCCGACGATGTGTGGCTGCCCGACACGCTGCGCGAGCAGGTCGCGATCCTGGACGCGCACCCCGAGGTCGGGATGGTTTACGGGAACACCCTGTACTGGTACGGCTGGAGTGGGGAGAAATCCGCGAGCGACCACGATTTCACGCCCGCCCTCGGCGTCGCCCCGGAAGCCGTGCACCCGCCCCCGACGCTTCTGCCGAAGATGCTCTCGGGTCGCGCGGCGGAGCCGTGCACCGGTTGCTACTTGGCGCGGCGCGATCTCGTCGAACGGATCGGCGCTTTCGAGGACGAGTTCCGCGTCCTTTACGAGGACCAGGTGTTCATATCCAAGCTGTTCCTCGCGGCACCGGTGTACGTCTCGAGCCGTTGCTGGCTACACTACCGGCAGCACCCGGCATCGATCTGCGCCACGACCGACGCGCGGCCGGTCGGGGAGGCGGCAAGGTTGACCTTCCTCGACTGGCTCGTGAAATACTTGCGCGCCGGAGCGATCGAGGACGAGGACACCTGGCGAGCCGTGAACCGCCAGTACTGGATCTACGGCCACTACCGGCGGGTGGACCGCACTCGCCCGCAGGCGCGAATCGCGCACTTGTGGAGGCGTGCGAAGAAGCTGCTGCTGCGCGTGGAGGAGACGCTGCTCCCGGTTCGTGCGCAGCGTTGGATCTGGAGCCGGAGCCCGAATCGCTGATGTTCTACCACCGCCTACTTCGACGCCTGCGCCGATCCGTGCTGGATCGCATCGATCTCGGCGACCTGCGCAGGACCCGTCCGGTCAGCAAGGTCTGGGGCTTCGACCGCGGAACTCCGGTGGACCGCGTGTTCATGGAGAGCTTCCTCGGCGATCACGCGGAGGACATCCGCGGCACGGCGCTCGAGATCGGTGACGACGTCTACACACGCCGCTTCGGTGGCACGGCGGTCGAGCGCTGCGAGGTGCTGCACGCCGCCGAGGGAAACCCGAAGGCGACATGGGTGGCCGACCTCGCAACGGCGGACGCCGTTCCCACGGGGCGCTTCGACGTGATCGTGTGCACCCAGACCCTGCAGATCGTGCCGGAGATCGGCGCGACGGTCGACCACCTCTACCGGATGCTCAAACCGGCAGGTGTTCTGCTGGTCACCGTTCCCGGCATCAGCAAGGTGTACCACGACGAACACTCCGATCGCTGGCAGGATTTCTGGCACCTGAATCCGCGCTCCCTGCGCTGGTTGCTCGAGCGGAAGTTTCCCGCCGACCGCGTCGAGGCTCGAAGTTTCGGGAACGTGCTCACCGCGACCGCGTTCCTTCACGGCCTCGCCGCCGAGGAACTCGAAGCCCGCGAGCTCGACGAGCACGACCCCGACTTTCCAGTCCTCGTGGCCGGTCGTGCGGTCAAGCCGGAGGACGGCGATGCGGATTCCGGGGTTTAAGACCGCCGCGCTCGCGGCGCGCCGGATCCGCAGCCGCTTCGTGCGCGGCGGGCTCGTGCTGCTGTACCACCGGGTCGCGGAACCGTCTCGCGATCCGTTTTCGCTGTGCGTGTCCCCCCAGAGTTTCGCCGATCAGATCGAGACGCTTGTGAAGTTCGCGAAGCCCATGGCGCTCGCCGATCTCGTGGACGCGGTTCGGGAAGACGACGTCCCGCGCCGCGCCGTCGCCGTGACCTTCGACGACGGTTACGCCGACAACCTCCACGCCGCGAAGCCCACTCTCGAGCGCTTTGGGGTCCCGGCCACGGTGTTCCTGGCGACCGGCTTCCTGGGCGCCGCGTTCTGGTGGGACGACCTCGCCGCGGTCCTGCTCGAGCCTTCCCGGCTGCCGCAACGGTTGCGTCTCGAGTGCGGCGGCCGCAGCCGCGAATGGCACGTCACGTCGGAAGCGCCGAGCGCACGGAGCCGCCTGATCGCCGCGATCCACCGCGAACTGCGCGTGGCGGACCCGGACGAGCGGCGGGACGCGATCGACCGGCTCGCAACGGCGACCGGAGTCGACCTCGGCCGCGATCGCGCGAGCCGACGGGCTCTCACTCCCGCTGAGGTCGGCGGCCTGGCCGGCGGGAACGGCCTGATCGAGATCGGAGCGCATACGGTCCACCACCCGCCGCTCGCCGCACTGCCGGAGGACGCGCAGCGCGCCGAGATCGAGGGCTGCCGGGAGCGCCTGCGCGAACTCACCGGACGAAGTCCCGTAGGATTCTCGTACCCGTTCGGAACGCCGTCGGACTTCGGGCGCACGACGATGCGCCTCGTGCGCGAGGCCGGCTTCACCCACGCGTGCACCAACGTCGCCGATGTCGTGACGCCCGGCCGGGATCCGATGCGGCTGCCGCGACTGTGGGTCCACGACTGGAACGGGTCCGATCTCCGGCGGCGTCTCGCGGGGTGGATGGGGTGAGCGCGCCCATGGCTTCCGATTCGCCGCGGGTCCCGGTTTCGGTCGCGGTGATCCTGCTTACGCGAGACCAGAAGGACAACACGCTGCGGTGCCTCGAGAGCCTCACGCGTGTCACGGGCGGTTACCACCGCACGGTGCTGTGGGACAACGGTTCCGTGGACGGCACCGGAGACGCCGTACGCGAAGCTCGTCCGGAGGTCCTGGTGCGGGATCATCCCGACAATCTCGGGGTCGCCGGGGGACGCAACGCGGCGGTCGATTTGGCGCACGCGAGTTTCGCACCCACGCACGTCCTGTTTCTCGACAACGACATGACCGTCCGCCCCGACTTCCTCGAGCACCTTCTCCAGCCCTTTCACGAAGATCCGCGCGTCGCCCAGACCACCGGCAAGATCCTGGATCTCGGCGACCCGCGCCGGATCTACGGCGCCGGTGGCTGCGGCGTCAGCTTCTGGCGCGGCAAGACCGCCCACGTCGGCAACGGCGAGATCGACACCGGGCAGTACGACCGGCCCCGGGACTGCATCCCCAGCGGCGGTTGCATGCTGGTTCGCGCCGACGTGTTCCGCGAGACCGGAGGCTTCGACACCGTATTCAACCCGTACGGACCCGAGGATCTCGACTTCGGTTTTCGCGTTCGCCGCGACGGGTGGCGTGCGGTGTACGTTCCCGACGCGGTCGTATTTCACGAAACCGAACCCAGCCGCACGGCCAGTGGGGGCAGCTATTCGGAAACCTACGCCGCGTCGAAGACGCGCATGTGGTTCGTGCTGATGGGACGGCACGCGACCGTGGCCCAGCGCCTGGGCTTCCTGCTGCTCGGGGCCCCGTGGGCTTTGATCACCGCCGTGTTTCGGGAGGCGCGGCGCGGGAACCTGGGCGCGGTTCGCGGGCTCCTCTCGGGCGCATTCCAGGCACTGCGCGGAAAACGGTAATGCTTGCCGAGCCGAAGCTCCTCCCTTATATTCGCCCGGCGCCCCTTGTTCTTGTTAGCTTTTTAAAGTGAGGTTGCATGCGAATTCTGGGGATCACGGATGGTCAAACCAGCGGAGCAGCCGTCATCGAGGACGGCCGCATCCTGGCCGCCATTAACGAAGAGAGGATCGTGCGCATCAAGATGGCGCGCGGCTTCCCTTGGAAGGCGATTCGCGAGGCTCTCGCACTCTCGGGAACCGATCCGGCCGACATCGGCGGCGTCGCGGTCGCGCAGGTCGACATGGAATTCCGCGAGGAGGTCGACGGCTGGCCCGGCTGGTTCGAGGCCCGCTCGAAGGACGGAAACCTCCACAGCGCATTCTTCAAAGTAGCCTCGCGCTTCGGACACGTCGTCAACGACGTTCCGGGGCTGCGCTGGGCGTACTACAAGTTCCGGACTCCCGCGTACGCCTCGCGGCGGCGGCGGATCCAGCAGATCCTCGAGAACGACATGGGGATCTCCGCGCCGGTCAAGTTCATTCACCACCACTACGCGCACGCCGCCTCGGCGTACTACACCAGCAACTTTGACGACGCCCTGGTCGTGACCATGGATGGCGGCGGCGACGGCCACTGCTCCCACATTTACAGCGCGCGGGGCGGCGTCCTCGAGCGCCTGTGCACGGTCGACTCCTACGACTCGCTGGGCAACTATTACGCCTACGTCACCGCGGTCTGCGGTTTCAAGGCCAAGCGCCACGAGGGCAAGATCACCGGCCTCGCTGCGCGCGGTAAACCGATCTACCGCCCTCTGCTGGAATCGATGATTGCCTTCGAGGACGGCCGCCTGGTCAACCGTGGCAAGGTTCTGTTCAATGCGGCGATGGATCGCATCCGGCAAGAGTTGCCTGCGAACTGGAGCATGGAAGACCTCGCGGCGTCGATCCAGGTCCTGGCCGAGGACCTCAGCCGGGCGCACGTGCGCCACTGGGTCGAGCGCAGCGGGCACCGCAACGTCGCCTTGGCCGGCGGGCTATTCGCCAACGTCCGGATCAACCAGGAAATTCATCGCCTCCCGGGGGTCGACAACACCTTCGTCCACCCCGGAATGACCGACGAGGGCCTCGCCGTGGGCGCGGCGTTCGCCCTCGAAGCCGAGATCGATCGCTCGCGTGGCAAGCGCTGGGAGCCACGGCCGCTCCGGGACGTCTACCTCGGCGACGAATACGGTGAGAAGGACATTGCCGAGGCCCTCGAAGCTTCGGGGCTGTCCGCGGTTCATCACCCGGGCGCGGTCGAGTCCGAGATCGCGGACCGGCTGGCGCAGGGAAAAGTCGTCGCGCGGTTCAACGGCCGCATGGAATACGGCCCACGCGCACTCGGCAACCGCAGCATCCTGTACCAGCCGGGCGATCCGTCGGTCAACGACTGGCTCAACGAGTTGCTCAAGCGCACCGAGTTCATGCCGTTCGCGCCGTCCTCCCTGTCGGAGGCGTCGGACCAGCTCTACGAAGACACTGCGGGAGCGCTGGACACCGCGCGCTTCATGACGATCACGTACAACTGCACACCGTGGATGCGCGAGCGCGCGGGCGGCGTGGTCCACGTGGACGGTACCGCCCGGCCACAGGTCGTTCGGGAACGGGACAACCCCTCCTACCACCGCATCATCGACGAGTACAGCAAGCGAACCGGATTTCCGGTCGTCATCAATACGTCGTTCAACATCCACGAGGAACCGATCGTCCGCACCCCCCGGGACGCGGTCCGTGCCTTCCTGGACAGTGCCCTCGACTATCTGGCCATCGGGGACTTCCTGCTGGAAGGTCCGGTCGGTAGCCTGGCGACCCGTAAGAAGTGGGAGGGGAAGAGCAAGTGGGGCCAGTCGGTCCACTCCCCGACATCCCGGTGAATCTTCAGTCGCGCGGTTCGGCGCGACGGCCGGGTTACCGCTGATGTGCGGTATCGTCGGCATCCTTCCCCGCGAACCCACGGATCCTGATCGCCTCGAGACCCTCGTCCGCGCGATGGCAGGCGCTATCCGCCACCGTGGGCCCGACGAGGAGGGGTTCCACGTCACCCCGCACGTTGCCCTCGGTGCGAGGCGCCTGAGCATCATCGACGTGGCCCGTGGGCACCAACCGATGTTCACGCGCGATCGATCCAAAGTCATCGTCTATAACGGAGAGACCTACAACCACGACGCGCTCCGGGACGAACTCGTGAGCAAAGGCGAGGTGTTCGAGTCGACCGCGGACACCGAGGTCGCCCTCAAAGCCTTTGACCGTTGGGGCGAGGAGGGGCTCGCTCGCCTCGAGGGCATGTTCGCCTTCGCCGTGTGGGACGAGTCCACGCAAACCCTGACGCTTGCGCGCGACCGGATGGGGCAGAAGTCCGTTTACTTCGCCGACACCGAGGTCGGGTGGGTATTCGGCTCGGAGATCAAGGCCCTGCTCGCACTGGATTGCGTGCCCCGGCGCGTCGACTTCCAGACGCTGTCGCACTACATGAGCATGCGCTACTTGCCGGACGCCGACACGCTGTTCGAGGGAATCGGCAAACTTCCGCCGGCCCACCGCGTCACGGCGTCCGCGCAGAAACGCTCGCTCCACCGTTACTGGAAACCGTCGTACGGACCGAAGTGGACCGACAGCGAGCCGGACGTGCTCGACGAACTGGACCGTCTCCTCGGGGCGGCGGTGTCCGACCACCTGATGAGCGAGGTGCCCCTCGGGGCGTTTCTCAGCGGCGGGATCGACAGCAGTCTTGTGGTGGCCTACGCCGCCGGGGCGTCGGCGGACCCGTTGAGAACCTTCAGCGTCGGGGTCGACGATGCCTCGCAGAGCGAGCTTCCGTGGGCCCGCATGGTCGCCGAGCAGTACCGCACGCGTCACTTCGAAACGATCTCGGAGCCGGATCTCGCGCGCCTGGCCCCGACGATGGTTGCGGCGCTCGAGGAACCGGCCGATCCCTTCGGTGCGGGAGTGCACCTCGTCTCCAAGGTTGCCTCGGACCACGTCACCGTCGTTCTCGGCGGTGATGGCGGCGATGAGTTGTTCTCCGGCTACGATCGCTACCTCGGACAAACGGTGGCCGAGACGTACGCCCGCATCCCGGCGTTCCTGAGACGCGGCATCCTGCGGCCGTTGTACCGCCTCGTGCCCGAATCTTTCGGATACAAGAGCTTCGCCACCAAGCTCCGGTGGCTCGATCGCATGGCCGACCGCCAGGGCATGGAACGCTACGCCGAGAGCGCGGCCTTCCTGCGGTTTCCGCACACCATGAAGGCCGAGCTTTTCTCGCCGGAAGTGTGGGCCGACGTCGGCCGAACGAACAGCGAGGGACTGCTGGCCGAGTACTTCACCGACGGTTGCGCCGAGGCGTTCGTCGACCGCATGCTCCACGCCGATTGCATGACCCGGCTGCCCGGCCACTTGCTGCCGATCGTCGACCGCATGTCCATGGCCCACAGTCTCGAGGTCCGAAGCCCTTTCCTCGACCGCAGGGTCGTGGAGTTCGCGATGCGCATTCCGGCGCCGTGGAAGATGAAATCGCGACGGCTGAAGTACGTCCCGCGACGACTGGGCGAACGCTACCTGTCCCGCAAACTGTTGTACCGTAAGAAGCAGGGGTTCGGGTTCCCGCTGGCGCGCTGGTTCCGGGGCGAGTTGCGGGGACTGATGCAGCGCACCGTGAGCGAGAGCCGGCTGGTCGAAGCCGGGGTGTTCCAGAGGGAAGCGATGGAGCGGATCCTGAACGAACACCTCGAGGGCAGTGTCGATCACAACTACCGGTTGTGGTTGCTGTTCACCCTGGAGCTGTGGCATCGCCACTTCATCGGTTCAGAGTCGGTCGCGGAACTGGAGGAATGGGTTGACCGGGCGAGAACCAACCGCTGACGTTCGCGAGAATGCGGAGAACGCCGGCCGTGAAACCTGGCTGCACGGAGACGCCCACGTCCATGTCCACTCCGAGCATGATCCGGCTGTGCTGTTCGCCCGCGCGATCGAAGTCGCGCGCGAGTGCGGTCCGTTGTTCCTGCTGTTGTCCGAGGGCTTCGGCCGGAGTTATTTCCGCGATCTGAGAGCCGCATCGGCGGACGCGCCGGGAGGCCGCGAAATTGCGCGTCTACGCCGGGCAGGCATCGTCGTGGAGCCGACCTCCGAGCGCGGCGCGTTGCGGCTGCACTCCGCCGGCTCGGGCGATCCAGGTGCGGTAATCCTCGTCGCGGGGCGGCAGGTCGTCTCGCGCGAGCGCCTCGAGGTTCTCCTGCTCGCGCTCGATCCGGATCACCCTCTGTCGGAAACGCCCGACCGAACACGCGGGCTCGTGTCGCTCGTCCGCGAGGGGCTCGAGGCCGGCGCTGTCACCGTCATGCCGTGGGGCTTCGGCAAGTGGCTCGGTGCTCGTGCACGGCACGTACGAGCAATCGTCGACCTGCCCGATGTGCACGACCACCCGCTGTTCTTCTTGGGCGACATCCCGGCGCGTTGCTGGCCATGGGCGACGCCTCGCGCATTCGGCGCCGGCATCCGGGTGCTGCGAGGAACCGACGTCCTGCCGCTCGCCGGATCCGAGACCCGGGTCGCCTCGTACGGTTTCCGGGTCCGAGGCCGCCTGGACCCGGACGCCCCGTGCCGGGCGCTGATCGCTTGCCTGAGTGAACGCACGACGGTCGAGCCGGTTGGAGGGCGCGATTCGCTCATCCGCACGCTCGTAAATCAGGTGCGCTACCGGTTGCGCCCGCGGGGGACTGCGTGAACGACTCCTCTCTCGACACGCCGATTCGGGAGTGCTACGACCTCCTCGTCGTCGGTGGTGGGATCTACGGCGCTTCCGCGGCTTACGAGGCCGCCAGGCGGGGTCTCTCGGTGCTGCTGGCCGAGCGCGGGGACTTCGGAGGCGCCGCGTCGTCCAACAGCATGAAGATCGTCCACGGCGGGCTTCGCTACCTGCAGGAACGCAACCTCGCCCGCGTCGTGCGCTCGCACCGCGAACTGCACACCTTGCTCGCGATCGCACCGCATCACGTACAACCGCTGCGTTGCCGTCTCGTCGTGGATGACCGGCCCGCATCGTTCCGCCTGAAGTTCCACGCCGGCGTGAAGCTGTACTCGGCGATCGCGGCCGTCGCGGGCCGGACGGTACCCGGGGCGCCCGTCGTACCGCCGTCGCGCTACCCGTGCTGGTACGACGGCATCGTCGGGAACACCGAGGGGTACCTGCTCGACCTGCTACACACGGCGGTCGCCCTCGGCGAGGGCCGCGTCGCCGCGCGTAACTACTGTACGGTGGAGCAACTCCGGCACGAGCGCGGCCGCGTCGTTGGAGCCGCGTTGGAATCGGTGGGCGACGTGGGCGTGACGGGTGTTCTGGAATGCACCGGCGCCCATCGTGCCGGACGACCGGCCGGGCTCGCCATGAACCTCATCGTCGACCGCCTCGACCTCGCCTCGGGCGACGAGGCCATCGGCCTCGCACACCCGCGGGACGGCCGGTTCGTGTTCGTCGTACCCTGGCGTGGCCGCAGCATGATCGGGACGTGGGAGCGCCGCTATCCCCACGATCCGGCCGCACCGTTACGCTTGGAACCCGCTTGGATCGAGGAGTGCCTCGCGTGGCTTGCTCCCGTACACCCGGAGCTGGCGGCTTTGGAGCGAAAGTCGGTGCGCCTCGTCCATGCCGGTCTGCTTCCCGCGAATCCCCATAATTCGGAGCGTCTGTCGCACACCGATCGCGTGGTCGACGCGGGCGACGGCCGCATCGAGGTGCTCGGCACCAAGTACACGACGGCGCGTGGCGTGGCCTCCCGCGCCGTCGACCTCGCGGTCCGACGGCTTGGCCTGCCAACGACACCGGGTGCCGCCAAACGGCCTCTCCCCGCGCTCGTCGACCGCACTCGCACGATCGAAGGCCGTATCGCCGAGGACCCTTCGCTAGGCGCCAGGGTTCTCGAATCGAGTGGCGCGCCGTCTCGAGCGGAAGTTCTGTTCGCGATCGACAACGAGCGGGCGCGAAACCTCGACGACGTCTTGTTGCGTCGCACAGGAACGGCATCGGCCGGTCATCCCGGAACCGAGATCGTGGCGGCGGTCGCCGCGGTCGTGCGGGATCGTCTCGGCTGGAGCGACGAGGAAACGAGACGCCAGGTATCGGCGTTCGACGCTGATCCGCGCTTCCCTTCCCGGCCCTAGTCGGACCCATCTCGACCGTCTTTGCCCGGGTCGAACACGGACCCTAGATTCGTTTCACATCGTTCGGAGAGGCGATCGTGAAACCTTCACCCTCAGCCGCGATTCCGCCCCCGGGATCGCACATTACCGCCCTCGACGGCGTACGCGGACTCGCCATCCTGGCGGTGCTGGTTCACCACTTCACCCTGTACGGCGGGCCACGGCCGGATTCCCTGGTGGACAAGGCTTACTATTACACCGCCCTTACCGGATGGTGGGGGGTCGACCTGTTTTTCGTGCTCTCCGGATTCCTGATCACCGGAATCCTGTTCGACGCCCGGGGCGGCGCCGGGTTCTTCCGCAACTTCTATATGCGGCGCGTGCTGCGAATCTTCCCGCTCTACTACGGCGTGCTGCTGGTCGTGTTCTTCCTCGCACCGCGGTTCGTGGAAGCCGGCACCGCCTTCGGGGCGACGATCGAGGACCAGGAATGGTACTGGAGCTACCTCGTCAACGTGCGTTTGGCCGTCCGCGGCTGGCCGGAGTTCCCGGTGCTTGGACACTTCTGGTCGCTCGCTGTCGAGGAGCAGTTTTACCTGGCGTGGCCGTTCGTCGTGTTCGCCCTCTCGCGCCGGGCGCTCATGCGCGTGTCCGTCGCCTGCTTCGTCGGCGCGTTGATTTTTCGCGTGGCCCTGACCGCGACCGGACACGAACTCGCGGCCTACGTGTTGACTCCTTGCCGCATGGATGCCCTTGCAGCCGGCGCATTCCTCGCGCTGGCCGCACGCGGCCCCGGCGGTCTGGCGTCGATCCGGAGATGGACCCCGGCGGCCGGGTGGGTCTCCGGGGCGCTGCTCGCCTTCCTGTTCGTGTGGCAACGCGGCCTGGATACCGAGCGGGTCGCCATCCACACGCTGGGGTTTTCGCTGCTCGCGATCTTGTCCGGGGTCGCTATCGTGGTCGCGCTGCACGCCCCGCGTGAGTCGTGGCCGGGTAAGGTGGTCCACGACCGGCGACTGGTGTTCTTCGGGCGCTACAGCTACGCGCTGTACGTGTTCCACCACCCGATCGCGCTCCTGCTTCCGTCACTGGGCATCTCGGCGGCCGCGATGCCCCGAGTCTTCGACTCCCTCGTTCCCGGTCGGCTCGCGATCTTTGTCCTGGGTACCCTCCTGTCGACGGGCCTCGCGCTGCTGAGCTGGCATGCGTGGGAGGCACCGTTTCTTCGGCTAAAGCGGTTGTTCCCCTACGGCTCCAGGGCCAGGCTCCGGGTAGCCCGTAGCGGACAGGCCGGCCGTTTACTCTAGAATGTTCCGGTGAACGAACTCAGAGTCTGCGACGACGTGAGCGAGGCGATCGGTTGGACGCCGCTGTTGCGATTGCAACGGTGCATGCGCGGCTTCGAGTGCGAGGCCTTTGCGAAGCTCGAATTCCTCAATCCGATGGGCAGCGTCAAGGATCGACTGGCGCGCTTCTTGATCGACCGCGCGATGACGGACGGCGAGCTGGCGAGCGGGGACACAATCGTCGAGGCGTCTTCCGGTAACACGGCGATGGGTCTCGGGATGATGGCTACGCTTCGAGGTCTGCACTGTCGCGCGGTGGTGCGGCGGCAGACCAGTCCCGAAAAGCTCGACTGTTTGCGTGCCCTCGGTGTGGAACTCGTCCTGGTGGACGGCGAACTACCCCCCGACCATCCGGAGAGCTACAACCGCAAGGCAGCAGGCCTGGCCGCCGAAAACCCGGGCGTCTATTTTCCCGATCAGCACAACAATCGGCTCAACAACGAAGCCCACTATCGCACCACCGGACCCGAGGTCTGGCGGCAGATGCGTGGCAAGATCGACGTCCTTGTCGCCGGGATCGGGACGGGCGGAACGGTCTCCGGAGTGGCTCGATACCTCAAGGAACAGGATCCGAAGATCCATGTGGTGGCCGTCGATGTGGTGGGTTCGGTTTTCTCCGAGTACTACCGGTCGGGCAGCCATGGCGAACCGCGGGCCTACCTTCTGGAGGGATTGGGAGACGAGGAGATCATCGACTGTCCCGAGTTCGAACTCATCGACGAGATGCTCCAGGTCGATGACGGGGAGGCGTTCCGCGCCTCACGGGAACTCCTGCGCAGCGAAGCCGTTCTTGCCGGGGGCTCGAGCGGTGCGGCGCTCTGGGGGGTTCGAAAGGTCGCTGCCGAGCGGGAACCCGGGGCGCGCATCGTGACGATCTTCCCGGACTCGGGAACCCGTTACTTAAAAACCCTCTACAACGACGACTGGATGCGCGAGCACGGCTTCATCGAGTCCAAGTGACGTCGAGAGCCCTTCACGATCCCGACCCGGCTTCAAAGAGAATCACATAAGCCCAGCCGGATAGCACCGCGAGCATCGCGACCACGCGGATCCACAGCAGGTCCCGCCGCGTGCAAACCAACTGCGGCGCCGGCCAGGCGAAGACGCGGCGCAGGGTCGACGCAATCGACCAGATCGCCGCCGAAGCGAGCACCAGGAAGACCAAGGGGTTGGCGGTGAAGGCCACCGCGAAGTCACCGCGTAGCATCGCCTCGACCATACGCGTCGAGCCACAGGTCGGACACGGCAACCCGGCTAGTTTGCGCAGCGGACAGACCATGCGAGGCAGGTCCAACCATAGCCACGTCGCAGCGACGATCGCTGCGGATGTCAGCACGACGCCGTAGATCGTTCCCAGCGGTGGCCGGCGACAGTCAAACGGTTGCACGTGCACGCGCATCGCCGGCTACATCCCCTGACTCAGAGCCATGCCCATGACCAGGAACCAGATCACCATCATGATTCCGCAGCAAACCAGCATCGGCACGAAGTAGGCCGCGATGGCTCGCCAGGCGTCGGTACGATGCCCGTAGAAGGCGCCCAGGATCGTCAAGACGATGGTCCAGACGCCGCCGATGAGGCCCCCGCAAAAGGGAATGATCGCCAGCAGGTTGGGGCCGTAGCCGTAGGCGATGGCTCGCAGCGTTATCCCGAAACCGCGATTGGCCGCGCCGAACAACATCAGACAGAGGTGGAAGATCGCAGACCCGAGGAATAGTCCGATCACGACCATGATCGGCATCAGTAAGATCATCAACCCGGCAAATAAGCCGCTGGCTGCGAATGCTTCGACGCCCGAGTCCTCGAACATCGTGGCAAAGCCCCCGAAGATGACCTGCCAGATCGCGCCGAAGATCCCGCTGATCGTGCCGGTGATCACCGCGTAGATGACCGGTGCCGTGAGATCTTCGTCCCGCATGTTCGAATACAGGCGTTTCGGGTCGGAGAAAGACAACACCAACGTTTGCCAGTAGCGCTCGAGGAAAGGGCGCGAACCATCTTCGAAAGGCACGCTGTTGGGTTGGCTTCCCGGATCCTCCGGTGGACTCTCCGCTTCCAACGACGCACCCGGAGCGGCGTAGGGCGAACGCTCGATGGGGCCTGCGCATTCGGGGCAAAAATGGACACCCGGATCATCGATCTGATGGCCGCAGGTCGGACAATTCATGGGTTCCCTCCTCGGCGACGGCTATTCCACGAATCCGATTAGACCACGACCCGCGTCGAAAGGCCTGAGCCTTTCGGGTTCCGTCCCGGATGAATGCGTGGTATCTCTAGCTGAGGTGTCGAAGGCGATCCACAGAATTCTTGTCTGTGTCGAGGGGACGCTACGCCTCGGCCTGCTCGTCTTCGTCCTACCCGGAATACTGTTTTTCGCCATGTCTCAGCTGCGGCTCGTTGACGGCGACGAAGGTTTCTATCTGCTCGCTTCCCGCCTCGTCGCCGAGGGGCAGGCGCCGTACCACGACTTCTTTTACCCGCAGACACCGCTACTGCCCTACGCGTACTCCGGTTGGGCCGAGGTGTTCGGTCTGTCCTGGCGGAGCGCGCGTTGCCTCTCGGCACTGTTCGCCGGAGCGACGAGCGTGATCGTCTACGCTTTGACCCGCTGTTGCGGTGCCAGCCCGCGCCGCGCACTACTCGCCGTTGTCGTTTTCGCACTGTCCGGTCCCACTCTGGCCTGGCTCGTCGTGGTCAAGACTTACCCGCTAGCGCTCTTCTTGCTCGTTGCCGCGGCGCTGCTCATCGTCGCCCCGAGCACGCGTTTCAGCCTGCTGCGGCTGTTCCTGGCCGGAGTCTTGGTGGGTTGCGCCATCGGAACACGCCTGACCATGACGGTCGCGCTGCCCGCGTTCGCTTATTCCCTGTTCACGCTCGAAGCGTACCGCAGACACAAACTGGCGGCCTTTGCCGCCGCGGGTTTCGGCCTGGCCTGCGGCATACTACCGATCATCTGGACCATGGCCGGCGGCCCGGAACGTTTCTGGTTCGACAACGTCGGTTACCACCTCGAAGGGGGGCCGCCCAACCTGTTCGCCAACCTGGCTCACAAGTTCAAAATTCTCACCCGTTTGGCAGGTGCCCGGTTGATGAATGGCGATGCGGGCAGCTACCATTACCTGATCCACTTCCTGCTGTTCGGTTGTGCGTGGAGGCGTGGTCTGTTCGACGATCCGCGCAGGCGTTTCCTCGCCGTGTTGGTCGGATGCTTGGTCCTGGGGCACCTCTTACCCAAGCAGGTTCACCTGCAGTATTTCGTCGCGGTGATTCCCTTCACATCTTGCGTCGCGGCGCTCGTCCCCGGCTCCGGAGGCTCGACGCGCTCGAACCGCGTCCTGCTCACGCTGGCCTTGATCGGTGTCTTCCTGGCTCCACTCGAATGGGTCCGCCTCACCGCTTGGGGTCACAAGGTGCCCGGCGTGCGCGGCCACGCGGATGCCATCAACTGGCGGATCGGCACAATCCTGCGGGTTTCGACGGAACTCGACGACCTACTCGAACCCGACAGCCTGGTGTTTGCGTCCTGGCCAGGCTATCTGGTCGAAACAAGACTGCAGCCGCTTCCGGGAACCGAGAATCACTTCGCCCGCTCCGGTGCGATCGCGATCGACCTCGAACGCTCGCAACGCTACCGTGTGGCCGGCGTGAATCAGATCGAAACGGCGATTCGAGAGCGGCGACCGTCGGCCGTTGTTCTCGGGAACTGGTCGGGCGACATGCGGATGGAAGAACCGTTGGATGCCGCCGGCTACCGTCCGGCTCGAAGCATCGAAGGCGCGCGCGTGTATACCCGTCCGGGGCGGGCCGCGTCACGAGTCGAGCAATAACTTCAACACGGTGCGACTGGACAGAAAACCGTGGAGCCGCTCGCCGTCCAGCACGGGAAGGTGGCGAAACCCGTCGATACCCATGCGGTGCAACGCAAACGAGATCGGATCGTCGCTTTGCAGCGCCAGCGGACTGCGAGTCATCACCTCCAGCAGCGGCGTTTTTTCCGGATCACGCCCGCGCGACGCGACGCGCACCGCGACGTCGCGCTCGGTGAAGACACCGATCAACCCCGCCCCTTCCTCCACGATGAAGACACACCCTTCCCGGCGCTCGCGCATCAGGTCGACCGCTGCGGAAACGCTGCTGCCGGGATCCAGGATCAGCGGCTTCTTGAGCGGCAGATCCGCCAATGGGGTCGCCAATAACGGGTCTTTCGGGTCGACGCCCCAAACCTGAACATCCAATCCCGCCAGGTCCATCCCGCATTCGGCGCACAGATCCTCGCCGGGAATGTTCTCGTGATCGCAGGCCGGGCAGCGCACGATCAGGCCCCTTCCGGCTTGCGGTACTGCTGGTGCAGGTGTGGCGGAAGGTTCACG
>Ga0224508_10001308_pt1 | contig 22486 bp, 23 predicted proteins | sample SF_Jan12_sed_USG_4_FD_170157 | JGI IMG/M metagenome (GOLD analysis project Ga0224508, IMG submission 170157) | Sediment microbial communities from San Francisco Bay, California, United States - SF_Jan12_sed_USGS_21 | ecosystem: Environmental > Aquatic > Marine > Sediment | place: USA... | reverse complement strand
ACCTCGTCGGTCTGGTAGAGGCCGACGGAGAACTCGCGTTAACAGTTTGGGATCCTGACAGTGAAGCTGAACCGCTGGGCACCCTGCCGAACGACCAGATGAAGTTCATCGGCTCGGCAGCGCTCAAGGCCGACCGTCTCTTCGTGCTCGGGCGCCAGGAGTGGACCGGCGTGCTCGCAGGTTGCGGAGAAGGCAACACGACCGGTGCCACACAGACTTTCGTCACCAAGCTCTACATGACGGATACAGGCCTGTCTGATTTTGAGGAACCGTTTACCCGAAGCGGCCGCGCGCTTGGTGTCAGCGAGCAGACTGAGCGCTGCTTCGAAATTGCGGGCGAAGCCGGGCTGGTTGCCGATCTGCCGCTGGATCCGGATTCAGTCATCGCGCAGCGGACAGATACGCTCAAGCTCACGAGCGAATACTACCGCGTCAATCTTCGCACCGGCCAGGAGCAGTTGCTGTATAGAGAAACCGAGGCCGAAGCGGCTGGACTGTTCGATCTTCGCACTGCTGAGCTATTAACAAAGAGCCGTATCGCCCGCGGCGATGAAGGTGACTACTCATTTCTCACGCTGATACGAAACGCAGACGGCGATTTCGAAGTTCACGACGCACTGACCTATACGGCATTCGACCGGCACACCGTCCAGATCGTCGGCCGGGACGAGACGTCCGGTGATTACTATGTGTTGACCGATCTGTTTCTCGACAAGGCCGGCATCTATTTTTACGATCCGGATGCGCGCGAGTTCGATCCAGAACCCCTGTTCGCGACCGAACAGTTTGAGGCAACCGGGGTACTCCTCGGGTTGAAGGAAAGTGACTTTAATCAGCTTATGGGGTTTGGCTATTACGGCGCGAGATTCGAATTCTACCCGGTCGATCCAGAGTGGAACGCAATACATCAAGGGCTGAAGAGCGCCTATCCAAACCGCTCAGTTCAATTTCTTCAATACAACGACGACAAATCCCGCATCTTATTTTCGACTTCAAGTTCGATTCACCCTCCGACCTACTATCTGCTGGAAGACAAGTCCCGCACCGTTTTGCTTGGCGCGGAGCGGCCGTGGATCGACAGCGACGCGTTGCGACCGACAGAGTTCGTTTATTACTCGGCGCGCGATGGCTTACGAATCCCCGCGTTCCTGACGTTACCGAAAGACTGGAGCCAGGACGACGGTCCATTGGCTAGCATCGTGTTGCCGCACGGAGGCCCATGGGCCCGCGACAGTTCAGATTGGGACCCTTCAGGATGGCCTCAGTTTCTTGCTTCGCGTGGCTATGCCGTACTGCAACCACAGTACCGAGGCAGCCAGGGCTGGGGACATGAACTGTGGCTTGCCGGTGACGCCCAATGGGGCCTCAAAATGCAGGACGACAAAGACGACGCCGCCGCCTGGCTCGTCGACGAGGGTTATGCGGACGAAGACAACATCGCGATCTTCGGTTACTCCTACGGCGGCTTTGCCGCAATGGCGGCCGTCGTTCGGCAGGGCGGACCGTTTAAATGTGCGATCGCCGGTGCAGGTGTTGCGAATCTAACGCGGCTCGGTCTGAGCTGGAGCCGGGACCGAGTGCAGCGCGCAGTCCAAGGCCGAACCGTGACCGGTATGGATCCGCTGGATAATGCCGACAACGCGAATATCCCAGTGTTGATTTATTCGGGCGATCGCGACGTTCGCGTGCCGATTTTTCATAGCGAATCATTTTTCGACGCAATAGAGGAACGCGTGCCGGCCAAGTTTCTGACCATTCCCAATATGCCGCACAGTCTCCCCTGGTACCCGGAACATCATCGGGAAACCCTGGCTGCGATCGAAGATTTTCTGGCGAACGATTGCGGTATGCCTGGCGCTCGCTGATTTGTAGCCGGCGCTAACGCACAGCTATCGGATTTCCCGGCGCACCGGTCGCGCCAACCAGCTTCATCGGCGAAAAGATGAAAGCAAACTCGTATGCCTGATCGGCAGCCAGCTCGCTCAGATCGAGATTTTCGAGGTTGTAGATTCCTCGATTCAACAGCCATTGATGTCCCTCGATCGCATTCTCAGGATTTTCTCCGGGAATCGCTTCCAAGGCGTAATTGTCAGCCGCCGTCATAACGATGTTCCGCTCGGCCAGCCACTTGATCACCGATATACCGGGGCCCGGTTCGTCTCCGCCGTAGGTTTCGTTGTCGACCATCCATAGCTGCCCCCAACCGGTATGGAACAGGACTGCGTCGCCCTCGCGAATCTCAACGCCTTGTGCTTCAAGTGTGCCCTCGAGGTCTTCTATCGTAATGATGTACTGCGCCTCGAGTCGTTCGACGCCCTTGTATCGTGCGACATCGACGAGCACGCCGCGGGTAAAGATCGTTCCAACATTTTCGATGCCAAGCTTCGTTAGTCCATAGGCCGTTCCAAACTCAGAAAGCTTGAAGCCGTTATAGAACACAAAGTCGTCGTCGATCTCGGTGCCGACGTGGCCAAGCCCATCGAATTGCGTGCCGATTTGTCCGAGCTCACCGCTTACCAGTTCGTCGTTGTAGACGACGCCATTCTCGCCATCGGTAATTGCAGTCGGCAAACCCGGAATCGTTAAACTGAAATGCCGATTCCCGACCAGCGGCATGCCAACCTCATACCTCCGACCGAGCTGGTAGATTTGCCCGCGCTCGATCAGCGATACCGCCTCGAGCACACGTGCAGGTGTAATCAGATTGGCCGCGCCGCGCTCGTCGTCCGGGCCCCACTGAGATGGCCACCATTCGGGGCCCGCTGGCGTCTGAGCGACAGCCGTTACCGCGAGACAATTAGCCAATAGAAACGCAAAGCTGGTTCGTTGGACGATGCGAGCAGACATAATTTCTCCCCCAAAAAATAGTTAGTCAGCGAGTCATTCGCTGGGACCCCCAGCGTGGACGACAGCCGGGTCAAGACCGCGCTTCAGGAACAGATAATTTCGAGCATCGACTCCAGGCCGGCCGTATTCGTAATCGGCGAACTTCGAAACGTGCACATAGAAGCCGCGATTCTTATGAAACCAGCTGCGATGATCCTTGCGTGACACATGATAGAAGTGACCGTCGTAGCCAAGATCGAAAAGAAATTCAAACATCTCGCCGTGCGACGCGATTTTGTGATTACATTCAAAAATCATGGCGGGAAGATCCCGCCTTAGCGTCGCCGCGCCCCCGTTGAACACATCCAGCTCGTGGCTCTCAACATCACACTTGATCAGGTGCACACGTTCGATGCCGGCCTGGCTGACGAATTCATCGAGTCGAACGACCGGCACCTTGAACTCTTCCCACTCGGCTCTGGGATCGATATGAAAGCTCGCCGCGCCTGCGCCAATTTTTGGTCTTCGCATCAGCAACTCACCGGGCTCGCTCGACAATCCGACGTTTTCTATTTCCAGGTTCGAAAGCCTAAAATCCCGCTTGATGGTTTCGAGGTGGAGTTTCAGTTCCGGCTGCGGCTCGAATGCGATGACCCTGCCGTTGGGTCCCGCCGCGCGTGACATATAAATAGAGTAGATGCCGCGATTCGCGCCGATATCGAGCAGCGTCCTGCCCGTTAGATCCGCACTGCGGACAAAACTGATCGACGGCACTTCGGATTTGCATCGGTACCGCCAGCAGCGATAGCTCATCCGCCACTTGTTCGAGTCGTTCAGCACGCTGTATTCCGATACAGCACGGTCAGCCGCTTGTTGCCGTTTGCGACGATCTCGAATCCTCGAGCGAGTAAGTAGTTGGTGACGGCGCCGAGTGTGCTCGTCTGGCCGACCCCGCGTTCGAATCCAAGATCGGCCGATACATACTCGATTCGGTCGAGCAATCCTTCGCAGCCATAGATTGCTTCTGGCTCAGCGCCCTCTGCCTCGAGCTTGAGCAACTTGATCGATTGATTCGGCAGCAGGCTGTCTAATCGCTTGGTCGGTACCGAGATAACTTCGTCATAGGTCGGCGGCTCGATCAGCGAGGAATCGGCCATCTGCGACGAGACGTAAAAATCGAGTGATCCATCGCTGTCCCACAGGCCAACGTTAAACGTCTTCGAAGGCGCGACATTCTCCTCGAGGCAGCGATATTCGAGCGGCGAAGGCTCGATGCCGATGTATTCGACCGGCAGATCGTTTTCGAGGAAGAAATATTTGAGTTCGCCGACATTGGCGCCGCAGTCGACTACGACGTCACCCGCGCTGAAGTCGATCTGGGTCAAGAAATAGGTGTCGCCAAGAATCTCGGTCCGCCTGCGGATACCGCGCTTGCAGGCATAGTAGGCCTGCGCCTCATGACGAAAGCGGACCTCGTATTTGTCTGATTTTGCGAGAAAAACCCGATGCTCTGGCTGATACCGGATACGCGTATCGACCCCACGCAATGCGGCACGCAGATTGAACAGCAGGCAAAAAGGGCGTCCGCGGGACTGACGAACTAGTGACAACGAATCGGCCCTTGCCGGAGAAACTCTCGAAGTCAGGGAGTATAGCCTACGGCGCTTGCCGGCCCCGCCCCCACTGCCGGTCCTTTCGATCGCCTGCTAGGATGCTGCAACCGTTCGTCGCACCGCGGCACTTATGCATAAGCTTCTTTTCGTCACCAAGTACATCGACCACATTCTCTATTTCTTTCTCGATCAGCTATCGCGAAAGACGGAGCTGACGATCGTCGTCGACCAGAAGAACGAGTGGACCGAAAAACTCGAAGCCAGTCAGATCAGACTGACGCACCTCGCTCCGAAGTCGAAGTTCGATTCGGACTTTAAACAAGCGATCGACTCGCTCGACGCGGCAGGCGGGTGGGATTTAATTCAGTGCTTTCACGGCAACGCGCAGCTTGCCAACGTCATTCGCTGGAACAAGAGCAGAATTCCGTTAGTCGCCTATCGCGCACGAATCGGGCACCTTAAGTTTCGCGAGAATCCGACGGCGTACTGGAACGCCCGCAACCCGACACTTTCAGCTGTCGCCGCCGTCAGCAACGAAGTCAAAAAATATCTCGCGAGCTTTTTGTTTCTGAAGGCGAACAACGTGCATGTCATGCACCACGGCATCAACCGGCAATGGGTTGAATCGCAAGCTAAACAAACCTTTGGCTTGCGCACCCAACTCGGAATCGATGACGACGCCCTGATCATCGTCAGTGTCGCGGCGCTCAGGCCGGTGAAGCGATTCGACTATGTCATTCACGCCGCCGAGAAGCTGAGCAATTTACCGATACATTTCGTGCATGTCGGCGAACCCAGAGGTTGGGACCAAAAGGCCTCGCACCTGCCAAAGGTTCACTTTCTCGGCCGTCAGGGCAAACCCTTTCCGATTATCGCTGAGGCCGACGTTTTTACGATGACGAGCCATAACGAGGCCTTCGGCAGAGCGAATCTCGAAGCGATGGCCTGTGGCAAACCGGTTATTGGTTCGAACACAGGCGGATTGCTCGATCTCGTTGAGCCTGGCCAAACCGGCTGGCTGTTCGACACGCGGGATCCAGATGACTTTGCCAGAATCGTCGAAACCTATTGCAATGATCGCCCTTCGGTCGCGCTGCACGGAAAGAACGCGATTGAGCGCGTGGACCGGCTGTTCACAACCGAGAATATGACTGAGCGGTATTTGAGTCTGTACGACAGCGTGCTCGCTAAGCAGGGGTAGCGAGGCTCGTCAAATTTCAGGAAATTCCGGCAGTGTCTCGGCAAGTATTTCGGCTATCGAAGTTCTATCGGTAACCGTAAGCCTTGAAAATCCATCCTGTTCCGGACTTGCAGCGAGCACTTCGCCGATGCGCTGATACACCGCATCCTTCGCAACCGGCGGAAGCGCCTGGAAAGCACTCGAATAAATGAGATAACTCAACGGATAGCGAAACACGCGCGAATTGAGATCGAATTCCCGCAGGGAACGCCGCTCTGAATCGAAAGGACCGAGCGTTTCGAAGTGCTCGGTGAATCCAGAGCCGCCTTCGATTGCCGCCGTCAGCGCAATCTCGTCGATCATCAGCATCGCACGCACCAGCGCTTCGACATGCGTATCGAGATTTTCCGGCGGGACAGCGGTGGCGCTGCCAAGCGTCTCGAAACGCAGCCGGCTGATTAGATTCTGCACTTCGACCTGATGCTCGAGGACCATCAGCGCAACAATATCGCTCAACGGCGTCAGGTAATTTGACGTGTCGAAGAATCCGCTAAGCTCATCGATGTTGGCGATTCGAAGCGCATCCAGTTCCTGCAGATCTTCAGCTCGTTGCACCACCATGTTGCCGAGATGACCCGCATCACCGTGTTGGCCAGTCACATACCATCCACCCCAGCGACTGCGCAGCGGCGTTGCTTGACTGGTCAATATCCATGCCTCGTGCGAAACAAGCTCACCGATCGTTCCGGTATAGCCGGAACCGAGCAGGAATCGCGGCACACCACCACCCGTAAGACTGTAGCTGTCGTGGCATCGCAAGCAGGTACGCAGCTGTCGTTGCATTGCAGGCGCGACTTGAGCGCTTTGCTCAACCGTGTAAAACACAGGCCCGAGCTCCGGGTCGAAGCTCGCAAATTCCAGCGATGGACTGCCCGGAATCCAGGCGACATAGCTTTCGTCGTTGAAATAGATCGCCCGCGGTGTCTCGGGAAAAATACGGCCGACCTGCAGGCTGGTTCGCGAGAAAACGAGGGTTTGTGATGAAGCGTCGATATCCAGTTCTTCGAGCACTGCATCGAGATAGCCGCGTTGCGGGTGAAACTGAAGCCCTGCGGAGCCTTCGCTGACGCGCTCTGCCAGCTGGCCAAGCCGGCCGCTCGGGCAGCTCGAGCTGTACCCAATTCCCGGGTACGCGTCGGCGTACAGTAAGTCCGCACCCTCCGGAGCACAGGTGGGACCGGCACTGAACAGGAATACTGCGCCTACGCCAAGCGCAGCTACCAAGAGCAGGCCGGCCGAAGGCAAAACGAGTTTTCCAGGGTCTGACACCATTGATCTTAGAATAGCGCAATGAAGGCCGATCATCCTCGCAAGATACGCAGCTTCGTCCGACGCCCGGGCCGCATCACCACGGGGCAGCGGCGCGCGCTCGAAGAATGGATGCCCCGCTGGGGAATCCCGGTGGCGGATCGACGGATCGACCTGGACGAGATTTTTCGGCGCAGTGTCCCGCGTGTGCTCGACATCGGTTTCGGCGACGGTGAGGCCTTGCTGACAGCGGCCGCAAGATACCCGGGTATCGACTACCTCGGCGTCGAAGTTCACGAACCCGGCATTGGCCATCTGCTAACGCTGATCGGGAGGTCGGCACTGACAAATATCCGTGTCATCGATTGCGATGCCGTTGATGTCATCGACCAGATGCTGCCCGATCACAGTTTCGATGCGGTGAATCTGTTTTTTCCAGATCCCTGGCCCAAGAAGCGCCACCACAAGCGCCGAATCGTGCAACTGTCCTTTCTCGATCAGGTTGCCAGAATTCTAAAACCACAGGGTCTATTTCATATTTCAACCGACTGGATGAATTACGCCGAACACATCGGCGAGCTGCTGGGCTCGTCCAGCGCCTTTGATGAGCGTGATGCCGAAACTCTTGGGGACGAGCCGTTAGCCTTTCGCGCGCCGACGAAATTCGAAGCACGCGGTCGGCGTCTCGGGCATGACGTCGTCGATTTTTTCTATCGACGCGGGGAAACTGAATGACTCAAGGTTCCGCGTCTTCAACGCTCGCTGCTGTGATTGTCGCCGCGGTACCGATCGACTTATCGATCAACCCGCTTCGCATCAGAACCCAAAAGAATAGAATGCCGGGCAGCGCTGCTAACGTCGTCAGCAAGTAGAAATTCACGTACCCCATCCATTCAATCAATGATCCGGCGGTCGTGCCCGTGAGTACACGGCCGACAACACTCGCGGCCGCCGAAATCATTGCGTAATGAGCCGCTGTGTAGCGCAAGTTGCATAGAGCGGAAAAATAGGCGACTACAACGACACCGCCGAAACCACTCGCCAGGTTTTCGAACCCGATCGCAGCGCCCATCACTAGATTCGAATGACCCATCGCCGCAAGACCGGCAAAACTGAGATTCGAAACTGCCATCAGCCAAAGGCTAAGCAACACGGAGCGCTTCATGCCCATCCGTGTGTAGAGCATTCCGCCAATAAAAATGCCGATGAGATAAGCCGCGAACCCGACCAGGACATCGAAGTTTGCAATCTCGACATCGCTGAAACCCAAATCGTCGAACAACAGGCGAAACGTTAGATTGGCAAGCGTATCGCCTACCTTGTGCACCAGAATGAAAAGCAGCACGAGCCAAGCGCCCGTCCGTTGAAGAAACTCCCGGAAAGGCCCGACGATCGACTCCAGTGTGGCAGCGAGACTACGCCGCTCTACGGCTTCCCTGTGGCGCGCCGGCTCGCCCAAAATCAATCCGACTAACATTGCCGGCAGCGCAAAGAAGGCACAGACGATGTAAGCGCTTTCCCAACCGGCAGGCGCTGCTAGATAGAGTGCCACTGCGGCTGCGCCGGCAGAACCGATCCGCCAGCCGTATTGGGACATGCCGGAGCCGACTCCGAGCTGACGCGGTTCGAGCGACTCGATACGGTAAGCGTCGATAACAATATCGAAGGTTGCGCCGGCAATCGCGACAAGCACGGCAGCAACGGCGGTCGCACCGAGATTCGCTGCTGGGTCGACGAGCCCGAGATTGACGATAGCGGCTAGAACGAACGCACCGGTGAACAACAGCCAAGAGACTCTCTGACCTAAGCGGCCGATGATTGGCAAGTAAACGCCATCGACGACCCATGCCCAAAGAAACTTCAGGTTGTAGACCAAAAAGGCCAGAGCGAACGCGGTAATTGCGCTCTTTTGGATTCCATCCTGCGCCAACCGGGTCGTCAACGTTGCTGCAATCATCGCGTAGGGCGCGCCAGACGATATCCCCAGAAAAAACGCGGCAAGCGGTGCGGCTTCGGTATAAGGCCGCACCGATGCGGGCAAGGCGGTACGCCAGCCGGAGGTGGCGTCAGCAGACATCGTCAGATCGCATAGTCGATAGTCAACGGCGCGTGATCGGAGAACTTCTTACGGCGGTAAACTCTTGCCTGCTCCACGGAATCTGCAAGATCAGGGCTGATCAGATGATAGTCAATCCGCCATCCCACGTTGTTGACCCAAGACTGACCGCGATTCGACCACCAGGTGTATTGATCAGGCTCTGAATTGATCACTCTAAACGCATCGACAAATCCAATGTCGTCGACCAGCTTGTCCATCCAGGCTCGCTCTTCAGGCGTGAAGCCCGAGTTCTTCTGATTCGAGCGCCAGTTCTTGATGTCGATTTTCTTATGGGCAATATTGATGTCACCGCAAAAGATGTAAGGCGTTCCTGCCGCGAGCCTGGCATTTAACAGCGGCTCGAAGCTTTTGAGAAACCTGAATTTCGCCTCTTGACGAGCATCGCTCGACGAGCCCGAAGGAAAGTAGACACTGGCAACTGAAATGTCATCGAAGCGGGCTTCGATATACCTGCCTTCGCCGTCGAATTCGGCGTTGCCGTAGCCATAAACTACGTCGTTGGGCTCGCGCCGGCTGTAGATCGCGACCCCGCTGTAGCCTGGCTTCTCGGCACAAAAGAGATAGCGATGAAAGCCGCGCGGCCGATACAAGCGATCGTCGATCTTATCGGCATGCGCCTTCAGCTCCTGCACGCAGAGAATGTCGGCTTTCTGGCGCGCGAACCAGCTGAAAAAGCCCCATCGGCCGGCCGCACGCAAGCCGTTGGCATTAAAGGAAATAATTCTCAAGCGAATCCTAGGGGCTGTTCGAAACTCGATCGCAGTATGATACTAGTAGGCGGAGGGGAATTTGCCGATGAAGGCATACAAGTCAGAGTTTCTGGAGCTGGCACTCGAGCTCGAAGTGCTTCAGTTTGGCGAGTTCACGCTGAAGTCAGGCCGAGTCAGCCCCTATTTTTTTAATGCAGGCAAATTCAATTCTGGATATGCGGCAGCCAAGATCGCCAGGTGTTACGCCGCAGCAATCGCCGACCTTAAAATCGAATTCGATGTGTTATTCGGGCCCGCCTACAAGGGTATTACGCTGGTGGCGCTTGCTGCTGCGGCATTGGCGGAGCATCACGACCTGGACTTTCCGTTTGCGTTTAATCGCAAAGAAGCCAAGGACCACGGCGAAGGTGGCGCAATCGTCGGCCCGTCTCTGTCGGGCAAGAAAGTTCTGATCATCGATGACGTCGTGACGGCTGGCACGGCAATAAAAGAGGTCGCCGCAATTATTAATGCAGCTGGCGGCAGCCCGATAGGCGTGCTGGTCGCGCTGGACCGTGAAGAAATCGGCAGCCGGGCGCGGATACCGGCCAAGGATCAGCTCGAGGCCGAAATCGGGCTGGCCATTCACAGCATCGTTTCGCTGACCGATTTCGTCGAGCACCTGGAGGAAAAAGGCGATTTTGCGGCCCAGCTACCGGCGATGAAAGCCTATCGAAACCGGTACGGCGTCGCACTCGACAATTAGTCTATGGCTGGTAGTAAGATAAAAAACCAAAATTTAGAAATAGACCGCCCTTCCGGACCCGAATTTTTGGTATATCTAACGAACTCAGATCATACGAAGTTGACATAATCTTGGTCAGATTCGCCTTTTGCAGTGCCCTTATCTTCGCCAGCCTAAGCCTGCTGGCAGCGAATGTGCGCGCGCAGGAATACGTTTGCTGGAATGACGATAACGGCATCCGCCGTTGCGGCGACAGCTTTCCGCCCGGACAAGAGCGATTCGATCGCGACGTCATCAACAATCAAGGCATAAGGGTCGGAACCCAAGAAGGTGAAATTACCGCCGAAGAACGGGCGGAAATGAACCGGATTCGAGCCGAGCAGGAAGAATTGCAGCGAGTGCGGGATGAACGTCGCCGGTACGACGAAATGCTCCTTCAAGTCTACGCGCAAGTCACCGACATCGAGAACCTTCGTGACAGGCGGCTGGAGGTGATGAATTCACAGGTCCGTTTGACGGAAATCTACCTCACCAATCTTCGCGACAAACTCGAAGGCCTGATGCGCAGGGCAGAACGATTCGCGCCCTATAGCGACCGTGACGATGCGGCGCCCATTCCCGAGAATCTCGCGCGCGATATCGATCAGACGGAATCGTCGATCGAGGTGCGCGAGAAAACGCTGCAAGAAATCAAGGCAACGCAGGATCAGATGAGGCTAGAATTCGGTCGCGACATCGAGCGCTTCCGGCAACTGAAAGGCTAACGACGCCCGGAGTTTCGCCTATCGGCGCCCGGTGTGGCCGAAGCCGCCTGCCCCTCTCTCGCTCTCAGCAAACTCACCGACAACTTCAAAGCTGGCCGGCACAATCGGCACGACGACGAGCTGTGCGATCCGGTCACCCGGCTCGATGCGAAACGCCGTCTGACCTCGATTCCAACAGGAAACTTTGAGCTCACCTTGATAGTCGGAATCGATCAACCCGACCAGATTTCCCAGCACGATGCCGTGTTTATGCCCGAGGCCGGATCGAGGCAGAATCATTGCGGCAAGACCCGGATCCTCTAGATGAATCGCGATACCTGTGCCAATGAGTTCGGTCTCACCGGGCCGGAGTTCGAGCGGCACGTCCAGGCAAGCGCGTAGATCAACACCGGCCGATCCGGCCGTTGCAGCTACCGGCAGAGGAATTTCCGAGCCGATACGCTTATCGAGAATCTTGATTTCGACGCGCCTGCGTCCGGCTGCTTGATCCATTCAGCTCGCTGCCTGACTCGCGCCATCAGCGCGCCCGGCAGCCGTAAATCTCTCCGCGATCAAGACGACGAGTTGCCGCGCAACCGAGAGCTTGGTGGCTTCGCCGATCTCGACCGATCCGCCCGACCAGAACACTTGCAACGCATTAGTTTCACGGTCGAAGCCCCGGGAAGGTCCGACATGGTTCGCCGCAATCATGTCGACACGCTTTTTCTCGAGCTTACGCAGGGCATGCTCGCGAACTTTTTCGGTTTCGGCTGCGAAGCCAACCGTGAACGGACCGCTCGGCATTGCCGCGATACCAGCCAGGGTATCTGGCGAACGCACGAGATCCAGTTTGATCTGTTCGTCGGAACGCTTGATCTTTTCCGCGGCCGCAGCCGGAGGCCGATAATCGGAAACTGCAGCGCATCCCACAAATATGTCAGCGCCTTCAGCTGCGGCTTGAGATTCCAGAAACATCTCCTCAGCCGTTTCGACCATGACTCTGCGAACGCCCGCAGGTGCTTCCAGGCTGACCGGTCCGCTGATCAGTACGACCTCTGCACCCGCTTCGGCGGCGGCAACTGCGACGGCGTAACCCATTTTTCCCGAGCTTCTATTGGTGATGTATCTAACCGGGTCGATCGGTTCGCGGGTCGGGCCCGCCGTGATGACGACGCGACGGCCGGCAAGTAGCTGCGGAGCGAGCCAGGTCGGTTCACTGAGCACAGCTTCGGCGATTTCGGCAGGCTCGATCATGCGCCCGAGACCCGTCTCGCCGCAGGCCTGTTCGCCGTCGGCAGGACCGAGCATTCGGACGCCGCGCGCCTTCAGCGTCGCCGAGTTTTGTTGCACCGCTGGATGGGCCCACATCGCCCGATTCATCGCCGGCGCGAGCGTGACCCTCGATTCAGTTGCGAGACACAGCGTCGACAGGAGATCCGATGCAAAACCGGCAGCGTAACTGGCAATAAAGTGAGCAGTCGCCGGCGCAACGATGACCTGATCGGCCCAGCGCGCGAGTTCGATATGACCCATTGCCGCTTCGGCCGATTCGTCCCATAAGTCCAGGCGGACGGGGCGCCCGGAAACGGCCTGCAAGGTCGCCGCGCCGATAAATTCCTGCGCCGCGCGGGTCATGACTACCTGTACTTCAGCGCCGCCCTCTACCAGGCGCCGGACTATCTCAGGCGCTTTATACGCGGCAATGCCGCCGGTCACGCCGAGCAGAATCTGAGGTTTCACTTGTTGCTGTCGCTTAGTCATAGCCGACTCAGACATATGGGCCAATCGAGCTTACCCCGCATAGCGCCGGCACTCCAGGGTCGACCACGCTTTTCTGGATCAGAAAACCGTTAACGCGCCGTGCATTGCGAACCGCCCGCCGCGATGCTGGTCAAACCAGGGAAGGAACTGTATGACGACGACGGACACGCCCTTGACGCATGCCCGCATGCGGCTGAAGGCATTTGGCGCCAGCCAGCTGACGGACGCAGAGGTGCTGGCTGTTCTGATCGGCAGCGGTATCAAGAGCAGGGACGCTCTTGACCTCGCAACGCGCCTGTTGCGCTCAAGCGGTGGTTTGCACCGGCTCGCGGACAACTCAGAAACGATCCGGGTCAGGGGCGTTGGGGATGCGCGGGTCGCGCGGGTCGAGGCAGCGCTCGAACTCGGCCGGCGCTGCATCGAAGGTCCGGTCGACCGGCGGCGCGCCTTCAGTAATCCAGCCGATGCAGCGCGCTGTTTCCGCGCCCGGCTCGCGAATCTCGGTCATGAAGTGTTCAGCTGCCTGTTCCTCGATACGCGCCACCGGATGATCACCTACGAAGCCATGTTTCGAGGCACGATCGACGGGGCCGCCGTTTATCCACGTGAAATCGTCAAGCAGGCGCTTGGCTGCGACGCGGCGGCTGTCATTCTGGGCCACAACCACCCGTCCGGCGATTGCGAGCCGAGCGAGGCCGATCGCAACATTACGATCAAAGTCTCGCAGGCGCTGGCGCTGGTCGATATCCGGCTGCTGGATCACCTCGTCGTCAGCCGGAACGGCCACGTTTCGCTCGCGGAGCGAGGCTGGATCTAGCGCATTGCCGGCAGCGGGCGGCGGGCTTTCCTGGGCCCAGCTGGTTGCTGCATTTCCGCCGTTTCTGTATAGTCGCGGCCCCGTTTTGAAGCTTTTGGCGCAATCCAAATGTCCAGAATTTGCCAAGTAACCGGCAAGCGACCGATGGCCGGAAACAACGTTTCCCATGCCAACAACAAGACTCGGCGGCGTTTTCTGCCGAATCTGCACACCCATCGGTTTTGGCTGGAAAACGAAAAGCGCTACGTAAAGCTTCGCGTCTCGCAGAAAGGTCTGCGGATCATCGACAAACTCGGGATCGAGAATGTTTTAAAGCAGATCCGGCAGCGCGGCGAGCGCGTCTGAGCACCAGCGGGAGGAATCGGCCATGCGAGATAAAATTCGACTCATGTCTTCGGCCGGCACCGGCCACTACTACACGACGACCAAGAATCGTCGGCTCCATCCGGAGAAGATGGAAACCAAAAAATTCGATCCGAAGATTCGCAAACACGTCATCTATAAAGAGACGAAGATCAAGTAAGGCGAGACAGCCTCAGGCTGGTTCTGGGCTCGGCTGAAACGAGCGCAGATACGCGACGAAATCCTTCAAGTATTGGTTGCCGCTTTCATCGGCGCGTTTGCACCATTGGCGAAATTCTTCGAGTAAACGCTCATTGCTTGTGTGCGCTCCCTCCCAAAGGTTTTTGAGTTCGTTTCTGAATTCGAGCACCAGATCGAACGACGGCAGCTGTTTGGTCAGTTCGCCGAGACTCTTTCTATCGGACTCTGCCAGTAACTGCGGCTGCCACGTCAGCCACCGCCTGACAGTCGGTAACAAGGCATTGGCGCTGGTGCCCAGCGTATCGCATTCCCGCCTGAGCACGGGCAGCGTAACGTTTTGCATATAGGCGCGCAGCACGTGCATGCGATTGATCAAGATAGAGCGCAGGGCATCGAGATCGGGCGATGCAGCCGCGGGACCCAGATCGGGCTTAGTTGCTACCCGTCTGATCTTCGCCATGCCGAGCGCCGACAATACCTTCAGGTGCAACCAACCCATGTCGATCTCGCCTGGCCGTACCGAAAACCTGGCGGAGGTTGGAAACGCATGATGATTATTGTGCAGTTCTTCGCCGCCAATGAACAGACCGATGGGCCAGAGATTGGTTGACGCATCGTTAGTCTCGAAGTTGCGGTAGCCCTTCGCGTGGCAAACACCGTTAATGATGCCGGCCGCAAGCACAGGCATCGCCGCGAGCTGTATCGCGAGCATGATGATGCCGGCCGCACCAAACATTAGAATGTCGGCGACGACCAACAAGCCGATGCCCATATAGTCGAAACGGCTGTATATGTTGCGCTCCAGCCAGTCGTCGGGCGTGCCCTTACCATATTTTTCCAGCGTCTCCTGCTTGCGCGCCTCGTCGATGTAGAGCTCGGCGCCTTCGAGCACTACACGCTTGAGCCCATACTGAACCGGGCTGTGCGGGTCGCCGTCGCGTTCGCATAGCGCGTGATGTTTGCGGTGGACTGCGACCCACTGTTTGGTGGGAGCGCCGGTATTGATCCACAGCCAGAAACGAAAGAAGTGCCGGAGCGCGGGATGCAGATCCACCGACCGGTGCGCCTGCTCCCGGTGGAAGTAAAGCGTGATCGCCATCAGCGTGATATGCACCCAGAGCATGACCAGGACGACGTAGCCCCACCACGGCAACGGCATGAGTCCGTACAGATGGGTATTCAGAAATTCGAGCATAAAATTCTCACGCATTGGCGGCGCGACTCAATATAGCGGATCGACCCGCGGGACTCCAAGCGCTTAAGCTTGCGAATATGCCCGAATTGCCAGAAGTCGAAACGATTCGCCGAGGGCTGGCGCCCCTGATTTGCGACGCGGGAATCGCCGGGCTCACGGTCAGAGAGAGAAGATTGCGATGGCCGGTTGCAACCAGACTGAGCGGTATCGTTAAGGGAAAACAGATTCAAGCGGTTAGCCGCCGAGGAAAATATCTGCTGTTCAAGCTCGACGAGGGCTGCTTGATCATCCACCTCGGCATGTCCGGGAGCCTGCGATATCTACAGGAACCGCAGCCGCCGAAAAAACACGATCACTACGACATCGAACTGGATAGCGGCGCACTCGTTCGCTACAACGATCCACGCCGATTCGGCAGCCTGCATTACACGATCGCACCGGAAGCGCACCCGTTGCTTTGCAAACTCGGCCCCGAACCGCTGGGCGGCGAATTTACCGGCGAGTATTTATGGCGCCGCAGTCGCGACCGAAAAGTCGGCATCAAGCAATTGATCATGAACGGCCAGATTGTCGTCGGTGTCGGAAACATTTATGCGAACGAAGCGCTCCACCGGGCAGGTATTCATCCAACTCGCCCGGCCGGGCGAATCTCGAGATCGCGCATCGATCGACTTTGCCAGGAGATATGCGCCGTGCTCGAAGACGCCCTGCGCTCAGGCGGAACAACTCTCAGAGACTTTGTCGGCAGCGACGGGCGGCCCGGCTACTTCCGGCAGTCATTGTCCGTGTATGAGCGGGCGGGCGAAGCTTGCCGGCGGTGCGGCGCGACGATAAGACGCCGCGTGATTGGCCAGCGAGCAAGCTACTTCTGCGTCGGCTGTCAGCGCTAACGCGATTAGTCGCCGACTGCGAGACCTTCGCGCCGGGGATCGACACCACCGGAAAGTATGCGGCCCTGGTCTGTGTAGTCGATGACGATGCCGTGCAGGCCGCTGTTGAGTCCGCGGATTGCAACCTCATGACCCAGCGCACGCAATGCGTCGGCATGGTCGGCAAGATCGGTGCCCTGCTCGAGCTCGACTGGACCGCCTCGCGACAAGAAATGCGGCGCGGCGACTGCATCTTGAATATTCAATTCCCAATCGACGACACCAACGATCGCCTGTGCGACATAGCTGATGATGCGAGTGCCTCCGGGCGAACCGATCAACAGCCGGAGCCTGCTTTGTTCATCGAACACCATACTCGGTGTCATGCTGGACAATGGTCTCTTGCCGCCCTCCGGTCGGTTGGCCACCGGACGCCCGTCAACTTCCGGCTCGAAAGCGAAGTCGGTCAATTGGTTGTTCAATATGAACCCGCCGACCATCAGCTGGCTGCCGAAAGCACCCTGGACGGACGAGGTCATCGACACCGCACCGCCATATTCATCGACGACCGAAAAGTGGCTCGTGGACGTCAGCTCTGTCACCGGGCTCGGCGAGAACAATGAAGCGGCTGCCGGAATCGGCTCAGGCTCACCCGCCGAAACATTTTCTATCGCGCGCCGGGGATCGATCTGTGCCGAGCGCTGCCTGATATAGCTCTGATCGAGCAACTCTTCTGCCGGTACGTCGACAAAATCCGGGTCGGCCATATAGAGGTTGCGATCGGCGAACGACAGACGACCGGCTTCACTGAATAAATGAATCGCCGAAACAGGATCGTCGCGCAGTCCGCCAAGATCGAACCGCTCTAACAGCCCAAGCATCTGCTGAACGGTTATGCCACCGGAAGAAGGCAGGCGCGGCCCGCAGACACGCCACTGACGATAAGGCGTGCAAAGCGCTTCGAGCTTCTCCGCACGGTAGGCTGCGAGATCCTCGAGTGTCATCAATCCCGCACCGATCTTGTTGTTCTGAACACGCTCGACGATCCGGCGTGCCAGCGAGCCGGAATACATTGGCTCCACGCCTTCCGCCGCGAGTAACCGGAGCGTTTCGGCATATTCCTGGTTGACCAGCAAATGGCCTACCTCGTAGGCAGCACCCGAGGCGTCGAAGTAGTGGTTACGGAATCCTTCAGCCTGAGCATTTTGCGCGGCACGATCGAGCAGAAAATAAAGTCGAGGCGAAATTTCGAAACCGTTTTCTGCAAGCTCGATCGCAGGCTGAAAGACGTCTGCCCATGGCAGGCGACCGTGATCACGGTGGGCCATCTCGAACAGGCGCATCACAGCGGGTACGCCGACGGGCAGTCCGCCATACGCCCTGCTCAGGAACGATCCTGGCGAAGCATCGCCGCTCTGAAATAAATCGGGACCAGCCGCCGCGGGTGCCGTTTCTCTGCCCGAGTAAACGGTAACTTCGGTCGGTTCACTCTGCGATCCCAAACTGTCCGTATGCAGCATGAAGGCGCCACCGCCAATACCGGAGGACTGGGGCTCGACCAGGGACAAAACGAGCTGCATCGCGATTGCTGCGTCGACCGCGCTGCCCCCGGATCTCAGCATCCGAATGCCGGCTTCAGCCGCGTGCGGGTTCGCTGCAACGACCATGTGTTCACGAGCAATCGTCGGTTCATCAGCAACGACGTGCGCCAGACCGCTTAGACCGATTGCGATCGTAAGCCACTTGAACGTTACTCGTCGCGCAAGATATTTCATGATTTCTGACCGGAAAACTCTTGTTGCAGGCGTGCTGCAACCGGTGGGTGAACGAAAGCCGAAATGTCGCCGCCGTGCGCCGCAATTTCTCTGACCAGCGTTGAGGAAATGGCGCTGAATTCTGCGGCCGGCGTCATCAGGACCGTTTCGATATCGGAATCAAGGCGTTGATTCATCGTCGATAGCTGGTACTCGTATTCGAAATCCGAAGCGGTCCTCAAGCCCCGCACAATGACGCCGAGACCTTGCTCGCGCGCGAAATCGACCGTCAAAGCGTCGTAGCCAGTCACCGTTGTATTCGAAAGGTCTCCCAGCACATCGCGGGCCAGGGCTACTCGATCATCCAGCGAAAGCAACGGTGCCTTTTTCGGGCTCGCCGCCACGGCGACGACGACACGGTCGAACAGGCGTGCGCAACGAGCGATCAGATCAGCGTGGCCGCGCGTGATCGGATCGAAGGTTCCTGGATAGAGCGCGCCCGTACTCACAATGCCGTGACTCACAACCAAAGCTCAAACCACATTGTAGTCCCGCCGGCAGAGGTGCGTCACATGATGAGTGACTTAAGTGCCAACCGATGCAAGGCCATAGTCGACGCCGCCGGCACTAGCGCGGCGCGACCAGTCGAAACCCGCATGAGCCGGCCATTCCTCGCCGCGTGCCCGCTCGAGATAAACAGTCGATCCGGGTTTGAGCAATGGGAGGATCGACTCGAGTATGACGTCAACCGCCTCTGAATAAGGCGGATCGACGAACACGATATCGAATCGCGCGATATCGTTTCGCTGCAAGTATTCGCGTGCATCGACGCATACGATTTCAGCGTCACAATCGAGGACAAGGCGCGTCTGCTCAAGCGCCTCGGCTGCGCCGGCATCGTGCTCTACCATCACGGCCCTTGCCGCACCGCGCGACAATGCCTCGAAACCGAGCACGCCGGTGCCCGCATAAAGATCGAGGCAGTGAGCCCCGGGCAGCTTGGCGCTAAGCCAGTTGAACAGCGTCTCGCGCACGCGATCCGGCGTCGGCCTCAGGTTCGCGCCGGCCGGTATTGCGATACGGTGCCGGCGCCAGGTGCCGCCGATAATTCGAACGAATCCCGGTTTCGACTGCTTGCTGTGCGCTTTGCTCATGGATGACCGATGGAGCCTGAGTCCCCGCATCATAACGGCGAGCGTATAATTCCGCCGACCCCGACCCTCAGAATTCGAGAGACTCATTTCTACTGTGTCCATTGACGCCGAGCCCGAACAGCGCGGTTTTTTTGCGAAACTTAAGCAACGTCTGAACCAGGGCAAATTCTGGCTTGGTTCGAGCGTCGCGTCGGCATTTGGCCGGAGCATCGATGAAGACGTGCTGGCGACTCTCGAAGATCAACTCCTGCTTGCGGATGTCGGCATCGAAGCCACCGAGGCCTTGATCGAGGAACTGCGAACTAGAGCGCGCAGCGCCGACGGCAAAGAAAAAGCGCTGGTCGAGCTGTTGCGTGAATGCGTGACGGATGCGCTCAAGCCACTCGAGCACCCGCTGCAAATTCAAAAGAGCGACAGTCCGCGCGTGGTTCTCGTGGTTGGTGTCAATGGCACCGGCAAAACGACGACGATCGGGAAGCTTGCTCACCGATTCAAAGCACAAGGACTAACGGTTCTGCTCGCGGCCGGCGACACCTTTCGTGCAGCGGCGGTTGAACAGTTACATCGATGGGCGGAGCGTTCCGAAAGCACGATCGTCAGCCAGGATGAAGGCGCAGACCCAGCCGCCGTTGTGCACGACGCGCTGACGGCGGCTAAGAGCCGAGGCATTGACGTCGTCCTCGCCGATACAGCGGGAAGGCTCCATACCGCCGGCGGTCTGATGGATGAGCTCGACAAGATCAGCCGCGTCGTCAAGCGCTTCGACCCGGACGCACCGCACGAAGTGCTGCTCGTGCTCGACGCAACGCAGGGGCAGAACGCACTGACTCAAGCCATTGAATTTGAGCGACGTGTCGGCGTCAGCGGCCTGGTTATTACCAAGCTCGACGGCAGCGCTAAAGGTGGAATCGTACTCGCCATCGCACGACGCCTCGGTCTTCCGATACGATTTATCGGAATCGGCGAGAGCATTGAAGACTTCGATGTGTTCAAGGCCGCAGAATATGCCGACGCACTGGTAGGAACCGAAACCAAGTGATTCGCTTCGAGAATGTCCAGAAACGCTATCCCGGTGGCCGTGAGGCCTTGTCGGGAGTCAGCTTTTCGATGGAGCGCGGTGAAATGGCTTTTCTGACCGGTCCGTCAGGCGCAGGCAAGAGCACGCTGTTGAAACTTATTGCGCTGATCGAGCGGCCGACACGCGGTACGGTTTTAGTTAACGATCAGAACACGTCGCGGATACGCCGGCGCAAAGTGCCGGCCTTTCGGCAGCGGATAGGCGTCGTCTTTCAGGATCACAAGCTGCTGTATGACCGCAAGGTATTCGACAATGTCGCGCTGCCGCTGATCATTGCCGGCATGAAGCCGCGTGAGATCGGACGCCGCGTGCGCGCTGCGCTCGACCAAGTGGGCCTGCTCGATCGCGAGGCACATCCTCCAATTACCCTGTCGACGGGTGAGCAGCAACGCGTCGGCATTGCGCGAGCCGTTGCGAGTCGGCCGGACGTTGTCATTGCTGACGAACCAACCGGCAATCTCGACCCGGATCTGTCGCTCGAGGTCATGCGCCTGTTCGAACGCTTCAACGAGGTCGGCGTCACCTTGTTGATCGCAACTCATGATCTGGATCTACTCGGCCGGCTGGATCATCGGCGTATCGAACTGGTCGGCGGCAGGCTTTCGCGGGATAGCGGCCAATGATCGCGCGCTACTTCAGCCTGCATGCGCGCAACTTCGTCGCAGCCCTCGGCCGGCTCGGCAACACGCCCATTGGCGCCACGCTGAACGTGCTGGTCGTCGCTATTGCGCTTGCGCTGCCCGCCGCAATGCAGGTCTTGATCGCGAATGCGAGCAGCATGAGTCCGGCCTTCGACGACGCAGCTGATCTAACGGTTTATCTCGAATTGGAAGTCAGTGATGACCGCGGCAGGGCCTTGAGCGCTGAAATCGCGCTGCGTGACGACGTTGAGTCGACCAACTTCGTCAGCAAGCTCGAGGGCCTGGCTGAGTTTAGAACGCGCACCGGCCTCGGCGGCGCACTCGAAGGGATCACGGCAAACCCATTACCGCACGTGATCAGAGTGCGACCCGCTGTAGGCGATATCGAAACGATCGATGCCTTAGCTGGCGCACTGACCGAATTAGACGAAACCCAATCCGTGCAACTCGACCGCTTGTGGGTTGAGCGGCTCGGCGCCATCGTCGCGCTAGGCGGTCGAGCGGTCGATATGATCACACTGCTGCTCGCTGCGGCCGTCATACTCGTCATCGGAAATACGATTCGACTGGAAATCAATAACCGCCGGACCGAGATCGAGGTATTGAAGCTGGTCGGCGCGACCGACGGGTTCATCCGCCGACCTTTTCTTTACACTGGACTGTGCCTCGGCAGCATCGGCGCAATCGCGGCTGCGGCGATGATCGGCATCGGGCTTCTGCTGCTGTCGCGACCGGTAGGCAATCTGGCAGCGCTGTATTCAGCCGATTTCCGACTGTCCGGACTCAGCCTGCAAGGCTTCGGAATCCTGGTCGGAGGTGGCGCCCTGCTCGGCTGGGGGGGCGCATGGATTGCCGCCGCAAGGCACTTGAAAGCCATAGAACCCGCCTGATTCAGGGAACCTAACCCGTCATTAGCACTCTAACCAGGAGAGTGCTAATATTTTTGTTATTGGAATAAGGGAGCCCCCCAAATGACTACAGCCTTGGCTCTACACGAAAAAATGCTGTCCGGCCCGCTGGGCAGCCTGGATCAATATATCCAGCAGGTTAGCGCTGTACCGATTCTGAGCGTCGAAGAAGAACAGGCGCTCGCAACCCGTCTGCGCGAGGACGACGACCTCGACGCCGCGCGCACGCTCGTGCTGGCTAATCTGCGCTTCGTCGTGCACATCGCGCGCGGCTACATGGGTTATGGGCTACCGCTCGGCGATCTCGTCCAGGAAGGTAACGTCGGCCTGATGAAGGCCGTGAGACGATTCGACCCAACGGTCGGCGTCCGCCTCGTCTCATTCGCGGTTCATTGGATTCGCGCCGAGATTCATGAATACGTGCTCAAGAACTGGCGGCTGGTCAAGGTTGCGACAACCAAAGCACAGCGAAAACTGTTCTTCAATCTGCGCAAGGCCAAGGGTCGCCTCGGGTGGCTCAGTGCCGTCGAAACCAAAGCCATC
>Ga0224508_10001307_pt1 | contig 22495 bp, 20 predicted proteins | sample SF_Jan12_sed_USG_4_FD_170157 | JGI IMG/M metagenome (GOLD analysis project Ga0224508, IMG submission 170157) | Sediment microbial communities from San Francisco Bay, California, United States - SF_Jan12_sed_USGS_21 | ecosystem: Environmental > Aquatic > Marine > Sediment | place: USA... | reverse complement strand
CAGCAGCAAGGCCGCCGGCTATGAGCCGAAGACGGTTCGCCTCCACTACGACACGCCGGAAGAACGCGCCAGCCGCTGCCGGATCCTGACGGCCGAGCTGCTGGAATGGCTGGCCCGCACCGATGCGCCGGACGAGATCGACTACGACGGCTCGATCGGAAGTTTGATCCGGGCCTATCAGACGGATCCCGACAGCCCCTATCAGGAGGTCAAGGAATCGACGCGCCAGCGCGATTATGACCCGAGCCTTCGAATTGTCGAGGCCGCGGTCGGCACTCGCCGTGTCGACGCGCTCACGATGAAGGATTTCAAGCGCTGGCACCGGAAATTCGCGGAGCCAGCGGAGGAGGGCGGGGAACGACGTCCCAGGCGCGCGCACGGTGCGATCACTGCGCTGCGGATGATCTTCAAATACGGCTCGACGATGAACTGGCAGGACTGCCGGATCGCAAGAAGCATCCTGTCCGATATGCGCTTCAAGCGGCCAGAACGGCGCAGGGAGGCGTTGAACCGTGATCAGGCGGCATCGGTCATCGAGGAAGCGATCTCACGCGGGCAATTGTCTTTGGCGTTGGCGCAGGCGCTTCAGTTCGAACTGTCGCTCCGCCAGATCGACGTCATCGGCGAGTGGCTGAAGACAGACGAGCGGTCGGGCATCGTCTACAACGGCCGGCGCTGGACGAACGGGCTCACCTGGTCGAACGTCTCGCCCGATCTGATCCTGATCAAGCGGACATCGAAGACCGACGCCCGGGGCGAATGGAACCTGAGACTGTTCCCGCTGGTGATGAAGGTGCTTGACCTGATACCCGACGAACAGCGGATCGGGCCGATGATCGTATCGGAATCGCACGGCCGACCCTACCGGTCGAACGACTATCAGAAGCACTGGCGCCGGATCGCCCGGGCGGTCGGGATACCCGATCATGTCTGGAACATGGACAGCCGGGCAGGGGGCATCAGCGAGGCGGACGAGGCCGGCGCCGATCCGCGCGACCTGCAGGCGCACGCCACGCACGAGGATTTCAAGACGACGCAGCGCTATATCCGCAGCACGACGCTGAACCGCACCAGCAGGATCGCCGACCTGAAGGCGCGGGCGAGGAAACCACCGGGATCGAATCGTGGCTGATATGCGGTAATACGGGGTTTCATGTGAAACCTTCGTCAATGATTTCATAGGTGGGTGGATGGCTCATAACCTGAAGGTCGTAGGTTCAAATCCTACCCCCGCAACCAATACAAATCACTGATCTTGCTGAGTTATTGTCGATCGCTGCGAACCGTAAATGGTTGCAGTGGTTGCAGAGTGGTTGCAGAATGGCTGTTCACGCCCCGTTTTCGTCTGATGGGTCACCCTGCTCATGCGGATTCTCGGATTGACCGACAACCAGTGGCTGGCCTGGTTTGCCGTCCTGGCGATCGTCATTCTTGCGGTGGAAGTCTTATCTCCGGAACGATCACCGATTCCGGCTGATCCAGAAACCTCGCAATCTTCTGAATGAGCGCCTGGGCATCGTCCTTCATCAGCCGCTTTGCCGACCGCGCTTGTGCCGCATCTTCGGAGTAGTAGACGATGCACACGGAGGTTCCGTCGTCGTCAATGAGATGGAACGATTCCTTCAGCCGCTTGATCTTCATGCGGCGAGAAAATCACTTATCCGCCTTGCCGTCCAGTTTGCGTTCAATCCGCTCCAGCGTGTTCTCGATCTTCTTGAACAGATCTGAATGGCTGTCGACACGTTCCGCCAGAACGGCGATGGCCGTGCGGTTGGAGTTGATCTGTTTCTGGAGCATGATGTAACCGCCGGCCAATGCGATCAGATAGCCGATGATTTGAAAGAGGATATCGATGGGCAGGGTCATAGCGGTTCCCCCTCGATAGCTGGCGGCGCATCGTCCCAGTTGGTGCCCCACATAACGATGCAGGATCGACCGCTGACGACCGTCGCGACGATCGACCATGAGCCGCCAGGCGAACGAAAGATCTCCATGATCGTCTGCTGGCTGACCACGCCCCGGAAACGCGGAGTTTCGTTGTGCTCCTTCTTGAGCCATCTGGTGAGCGCGCCGTGCGGCTCGCAGCGCGGGATGATCCTGGCATCGGCCGCCATAGGAACCATGCAGAGCCAGACGAGAAGCAAGGCGCGGATCATCGTTTCCATCCGCAAAGCTTGGCGCCGCGCTCATTGTGGGCGAGCACGCGGGCGACCTGTTCGTCTGTCATGGCGTCGACTTGCGCGGACGAGAAACGAAGCGGCTGGTTGCGCCGGCAGAAATCGCCGTCAACGGGCACTGTCTGGCAGCCGGCCAGAACGACAAAAGCCGCGCAAAATATGCACCGAATTATGCACCGAATTATTCCCCGGACCATTTCTTCAGCCTCTCGCGGTTCTCGTCAGGCTCCCGCCCGGCGACCGCATCCTCGATATTGTCGATATCCCGGTTGGTCCGGTCCCGCGCCGCACGCTGGCGGTCCTGTTCCTTGCGGGCGCCGGACGAGCGGCCCTTGAAGAAGGCGAGTGCCAGAGCGAACAGGACGCCAGCGCCCCCGATGAGTGCGCCCCCGGCCTTTGACATGATGAGCCCAAGGATCGCGCCCATCAGCCTACCCCGTGCCTGATCGTCGCGCCGATGCCGGACATCTGAACATATTCAAACGCCTGATTGGCGTCGATTTCACCAAGCCCAAAACCTATGGCGGCATAGATCAGATATCCGGCGCAGAGGATGTAGGTCTTCTTGCCGTGGAGCCAGTTCATGGCGATTCCTCGTCGCGAATAAGAACGAGATGCCATTTGACATCCCTGTTTTCCTGCGTGCGCGCATAGGTGTCGTATGTTTCCTGAAGTCGCTGGGCCGCCTCAAGAAATGCTGGCGTGACCCCGCGGTTCTGACGACATTCAGGCGTGATAATCTGGTGGCCTGACTTTAGGCCGGGAAGCGTCGTATTCATCCGAACAGCCCCTTCACGGCCATTTCGATCCAGTCCCATGCGGCGACAATCGCGGCAAAGGCCGTGGCAATAGCTCCAGTGAACTTGCTGAGATTGCCCGACGCCCAGAGCGCCAGAAAGACGGCAAGGGCAACGAGCGCGATGATGGTGAGTATGGTGGGCATGATTTACCCCTTTCCTTTGAACAGCGATGCGATGAAGCGGAACAAACCGGCCAGGGCACCAAAAAGCGTGCCGTGCGGGGCGCCGGAAGGCTCCACATGTGTGGTACCCGGTTCCGCGGGCGTCGGCGCGGGCGGGACGAAACGGCGCTGACCGGCCATCTCAAGCGAAATGTGCTGAACCCCGTCGACACGCCGCTGCCATCCTCGGCCAAAGGATTTCCACAGCGTCCCGTTCTTGATCCGTTGCATGTAGGCCAGCCGCGCGGCGCAGAGCTTGCGGATGACAGTCTTCGGATCTGTCGCGCTGGCCGCAGCCAGGGTTTTCGGGCCGATCACCCGGTCGATCGAGACGCCGAGCACGCGCTGCAGATATTCGATCGCCCGGCGCGGACCGGAATTGATGGCGAAGTCGAACACCGCATAGTCGACCCCGGCCGGCAGCTCGTCGCCGCGGACAGGGTTCCAATACCGTTTCCGGTAGATTTCCGTTGCCTCGCGCCTTGACAGATTGCGAACGTCGTTTTTCGTGACGGGCTTGCCGCGCCAGGCCGACAGCGTGCCGATGGTGATGCCCATATTCGTCGCGCCACCGGGATCCTTCGGATGATTGACGTAGCCGCCCTCGTTCTTGAAGACGTGCGGCATGACCTTGTTGAGGGTTGCTTTCATCAGCTCACCTGGAAGACTTCGATGTTGGTGTAGATATTGTCGAAGCCGCTGATGCCGTGCGCCTCTCCGAGGACGTCCGTACCGGAGCGCGTTGTGTTACCGCGGATTACGAGCTCGATATGTCCAGGTGCCGCGAGTGTGATTAGGCCGGCGCCGGTCGATTGAACGTGCGTTTGCGACGGCTTGCAGACCGAACCGTAAATCCGGTTTGCATCGTCGGTCCGCTCGCGAATATACGACAGTGCATTCTGGTTCAGGTTGCCGGTCACCGTCTCCCAGCGAACGTAGAACGTGCCGACCGGCAGGGGGATGCCGTTGGCAGAAAGCGCGCCGAACGACTTGGAATCCCGGACCGTATCCGTCAGATCACGAACGGTCGTCAGGGAAAGGAACGCCCCGCCGTTGGCGTTGAACGCCTTCTTGTCGATCGCGATATAGTCCGGGATGCCTGAAAGCGTCAGACTGGCGAGTCCAAGTGGCGTCACTGCCTTGGTGTCATTGGTCAACGCAGCAACTTCCGCGCCGCTGGCTTTCGGGACGTCGATCACCCGGCTGGCGCTGAGATCGCCACCGCCAGTCGCCAGTCCCGATCCTGTCACCATGACCGAATCTTCGGCCTTTGTGGCGTCGAGAATATCGAGCGAGGCCGCGACATCGGCGCCACCGACCGCGCTGTCGTCGTTGACTTCGCTGGCGTCATAGTCGCCGGCCGCAGGAAGAACGGCGCCGGTTCGGGTATTGAAGCTCGTGACCGCTCCGGTTGCAGGATTGTAGCTCACGACCCAGGCGCCGCCGTCCCAAACCCGCATCTCGCCAGCGGTCGTGTTGAAATAGAGCTGCCCGACGACCGTGCCCGACGGGTTGCTGGCGAACGCGCCGAGATACCGCGTTGCGATATCGGCCTGCGCGGCAACGGCCGCCGCACTTGCCGTCAGCAGGCCATCGACGGAACCCTTGCCCTCGATCTTCAGGCCGTCGGGCGACCAGCCGATGACCTCGCCGTCGGCCTTCTCAAGTTCCAGATCGGACGTGCCGAACGGCGCGCGCACGGCGAGGCGCACCCGGTCGTAGATCTCCCGCGTCGTCGCGGCGATAATGTTGAGAACGAGGTTCAGGTCGGCAACCGGAAGATCGGCGCCTTCCTGGAACTGCGAGACGCGCTCCGGCGCCCGGGCGCTGACAATCTCAATGGTGCCGATGTAACCCGGAGCGTCCGGAACGACCTGGGCGTCGGAAATCACGCCGTCGACCTTGGTGCCCGTGACGGTGTAATTCCCGCTCTGCAGCACGCCATCGATATAGACGTCCACCTGGTCGAGCTCGAAGATGACGAAGGTGACATCGAGCGGCGTTGTCGACAGGCTGCCGTTCACATAGGAGCTGCGGCGCTCAAGGTCGGGAATGGTGAAGGCCATGCGGCGGATAATGGTCTATCGCCACAACCCTGCAACGCACTGCTAATTTCGCCAGCCGATCGACTTGGGAATCTTCGAAGCGATCAATCGTCCGGCGCCGAATACCGGGAACCCGCGCAACATGCGCGTGGCGCCGGCCGGTTCGCCGATTGCCGGATTGCCGAGGTTCGGGACGCCGGCGGAAAGATCGTCCGCGGTCAGCACATGGACCTGCCCGAAATTCGGGTTTTCGAGGTTAGGGACACCCGAGGCGAGATCATCGGCAAGCAGCGGGTCCGTGCCGCTGACTTCGGTCAGGTTCGGGTTTGACAGGTTCGGCGCCGCAGTTGCGAGATCGTTTGCCGTCAGAACATGGATCTGGCTGATCGCCGGATTGCCAAGCGATGGCGCTGCAGTCGCGAGATCATTGGCGTTCAGGGCGTGGACCTGGCCGATGGCGGGGCTTGTCAGCGAAGGCGCTCCGCTCGCCAGATCGTTGGCGTCCAGAACATGCGATTCCCCGACCGCCGGATTGCCCAGGTTCGGCGTTCCTGCAGCAAGATCGTTCGCCGTGAGCCCGTGGATTTGACCGATGGCCGGCGTGTCGAGGTTCGGTGTGCCGGCGGCAAGGTCATTGGCGCTCAGGACATGGGTTTGCCCGATCGCCGGAGAATCAAGGTTCGGCGTGCCGGAAGCAAGATCGTCGGCCGTGAGAACGTCCGTGCCGACGATATTGACCGTAACCCTTGGCCGGATCGTATAGGCGTTAAGCTGTGTCCCAGCCCCATCGCGAACTTCAAAATCGAACGTATCGCCGTCAGAATTATCAGCCGACGGCAACTCGAAACAGAACTCGAGTTCCGTGTAGCCGTTCGCCGTGTGCGCGATATTGCCGGTTTCCGGCCCCGGATCTTCGACGGCAATGCCGGCAAAGGCCGTGCCGGAACCGGCGGTCAGGTCAAAATCAGCTGTCGCGAGTGTATCGCCGTCGGCATAGCCACTCGTGAGTGCGAGCGCGCAATTCGCAGATGCCGCGAGCACCTGGGCATAGGTGCCGGAGTTCTTCGAATACCAAAGCTCGTAACTGTCGTTGCCAGCGCCGCCGCCCGTCTCTTGCAGAAGGAAGCGGATGCGTGTCCGCGTATCACCGTCAACGGAATAATTGGTGTCTTCGGATTCGGTATATGTGCCGCTCGCTAGGCTGGCGTCGTTCGTTCGGCCCCGGAACCGGACCTGCGTGATCGTAATGGAAGCATGACCCGACATTGCATCAACTCAGCCATGCTCGCGTTTCGGGATCCTGGTCGGCTTCGTGATAGATGGCGCGGAACAGGTCGGTCGGGATAGTCCTGCCCATCTTCACGGCCGTTGCTCCGCAGAACATCACTTGATCGTGCATTCCGTGAAGATCGCCACCGCAGAAACCATCGCCAGGTATCCACCAATACCAATCGAAGCCATGCAGCAATTGCCGTCCGTTTGAGGCTTCGTCCTGTACTGCGAGAACGATTACACCAAGCGGAAAGGCATCAGCTGGCCGGCAGTCGCTTGACGATATCGGCTCTCGATCGGCGTAAAAGATTTTCCAGTGTCCATCAGGCCGCATCGGGAATGTTGATCTCGATCGCGTCCAGCGTGAAGGTGTTGCCGGACGTCACCGACTGCGAAGACGAGAGCGAAGTCGTCGCCAGCAGCAGCGACAGGCTGTCGTCGGTCACAGACCAGTGCGAGGCCGTGCCTGTCGTGTCGACCGTGCCGTCGCTGATCGCCGATATATTGACGGAGCGTCCGTTGACACTGCCGTCTGTCGGGGCGCCAACCGTCGGCGTGGCCTTGGTGCCGAGCTTGTTCGTCGACGAGGCGGCCGTGAAGGTCGCCGGTTCCAGATTGTTGATGTAGAGGTTTTCGACGTCGGTATCGAGGACGCTGAGGCCGCTGTCGAAGACCTTATCGTTGATGAATGGCATCAGGCCGCCTCCGCCATCGTTTTCAGAACGGAAGCGGCGGCGCCCTGGTCGCCGTCCAACGTGCTGCGCTCGACCCACACGCCATCGTCATCGAGCGCGTAGATGTACCAGCAGGAATTGATTTTGCGGTTCTTCCAGTCCAGATAGGTGAACGGCTTGCCCTTCACGATGGTCTTACCCATCGCGTCGAACCGGCCTTCCTGGTAGTGGCTGGCCGTCACTTCATCGGAAAGCGCTTCCGGCGTGGCGACTGCCTCGACCCTGCGCGGGCCGATTTCGGCGCGGAACCTGCCGTCAAGCTCGATGAGACCTTCGCGAATGACCTTCAGTGCCATGAGCTGCCCCTGTCCTGTTCACCGGCACGATGGGGCGGGCGGGAAATCTCTGCAACGCACTGGCAATATCGATGGGCAGGCGGCTTGCGTCAGGCTCTCATGAGCATCTTGATGGGCTGCTTCAGCCTTCGCAGCAGTCGGCTGTTCTTGCGATTGATCGCCCAAGACATAATCCTGCTTGAGATTGGAATCCTGATGCCGCTCGTTTTTGCAAGCGCGATGATATCCCGTTCGTTTACGGAGTGGCGCGCGGCATAGACTTGGCCAATGATGAACGTGCGATATTGCCGGTACCGATCAAGGTCGAACACGGCTGCATAGCGCTCCAATCGCCCGATCAGCTCCAAGCTAAAAAGCTGCCGCCCGCATTTCCAACACACCGAGCAATTCGGCTTGTCACGCTTGATCCTGCGGTCTGGACTGTCGACGCAGACATCCAGCATGTCGAAGCTGTCCTCGAATTCGGCAACGCGCTTCACCCTTTCAAGTCGGCTATACGTCGATCCGGCGGAAACGAAGTGCAGCGCCGGCGTCGATATCAGCGCCAGAATGAGCGGGTCGGCATCGGCAATATCGTAGGTTTCCGAGACGCGGACTTCGCCGAACGCCACCGCCGACGAATAATAGTAGCGCCGGATGAAGCCGGCCAGCAGCGCGGCCGCCGCAGCATTGCGCAACGTGTGCGTTTGCTGGAACGTGAAGGCGTGGGCATAGAAATCTGCAAGGTTCGTATCGACGAACAGACAGGCAAGGCCCTTCCGCTCCGCATATATTTCCGTGCGTCGGCAATAGGTCTGGAAAAGCTCCGCGGTCGAGGCGCGGTTTTCCATTGCCCCGACATTGAATGTCGTCAGGTGCGTGATAGCGTCACCAGACCGGTCGCAGCCGGTGAACTCCATTATGGTCGAAAAGCTGTCGACGCCCGCGGAGAAGCCTGTCGCCACCGCACTGCCGCGAGGAGCTTTGTCTTCGATTTCGGGCGCCCTGATCCTGATGCGCTGAAGTCGCGGATGTTGCACCATCAGTATCGATTGCAGATCCCCCAGGGCAAAGGCCAGGCCCGAAGAAATCGGCGTCTGGAGATCGATATCCAGGCCGTGCAACATCGCCGGCATGAGCAAGCCCATGATAAGCCAGTCCGTCCTGTCGAGGCGGACATGTTCCGCCGGCACATTTCGAACGTGGAATTCAAGCGTGTCCGGGTAGCCCGAAACCGGAAAGGCGGCCGGTGTAGAGACGGTTACGCCGTCACCTTCATTTGCAATCGGTCGGCCGACCCTGATGACGCGCGGGTTCATTCGACGACACTACGAAACGCCCCGCCTGGTTGCAATCACTGCAGGCAAACAGCCACACCGCGCACGCCGCCGAAGGCAACAGCCGTACAGGTCAGCGCTCGGGGCGTTTCGCCGGTCCCAACGTCAACGCCGGCAGATGAAGACGACATGCTTTCAACCTGATCATCACTGTTTTCCGTCGCGCCGGCCCAGGTGTGCGTTGTGGCCGCTCCGTCACCCATGCCGGCAAACACCACGCTATCATCAAGCGTGTTCAGATCAAGCGTTGCAACATTGCCGGTGTGACTGGTTGTCCGCGAAATCGCTGTCGGCGTTGTGCTGCCAAGATCCTCGATCACGCCCCAGCCGACCGTCAGATTTGCATTACCGCCGCTCATCGTGACGACGATATCGCCGGTTGCCCCATTGGCCCCCGTGAGCGGCACAATCCACAACTCGCATTGCAGAAGTTGCTGGCTTTCCAGTGCCCGAGCCATGCGCGATGCGGAAACGCCGTCGACGGTCAGCGTGGAGACTTGACGCGCCGAAGATCCGTTTTCCCATGAGACGGCAAGCACAACATGGCGAACATCGTCCGCCACCTTGATATCTTGCGCGGCGAATGTGTAGGTGGTCAGGTTCGAGGCCGAAGTGACCGAGCCCTTGCCCGTGAAGGCCGGCGGCGCCGCCACAGCTTCAGGATAGGCCAGCGACACACCGCGAACGTTGCCCGTGATCGATGCGCCAGTTGCATCAATGCTTCGTGGCGTCTCCGCGCTTGTCGCCTTCGCGATCGCTGCCGAATGCGTTCTGACTTCGCCGTTGAAATCGCTGCCTTCGGTCAGGCCGGCCCAGGTAAATGTTGTGTTGTTGCCAACCGACACGCCGCCAAGCACCAGATCGTCAACCGCCGTGTTGATATCCAGCGCAACCACGTCGCTGGTTTCAGTCGTGGCCCGCGTAATCACTGGCGTTGTCGTGTCATAGCCCTTGGCGACCGCAACCGTGATCCCGCAGTTCGCCAGTGTCGCGGCCGGCGTGACGACGATATCGCCTTCCGTCGCATCGGCCGCCAGGAGCGCGACCTTCCAGACTTCCATTTGGTGTGTCTGGTTGCTTTCGATCGCCCTCGCAACGCGGGTTGCCGACTTGCCGAGAACGGTCAGCGTAGAGATCGCCGTTGATGTGCTCGTGTTCTTGAAATCGACGAAGACAAACACATCACGATCATTCGCACCGCCAAGCGCCTTGTCGGCGAAGGTATAGGCCGCCTGATTGTCAAGAGCCTGATCACTGTCCGTGATCGCCTGCTCAGCATCGGCGACCGTTTCGGTTGTGACCTGCCAAGTGTCGGTAGCATTGCCGATATTGATCGGGATACTGATCGTGCTTTCACCAAGCGGCGGACTGGTGACGCGCCGCTGAAGATATTGACCTTCCTGAAGGATTGCCGGCTGATCGGTCCACGGAACCAGAATGCTACTACCGCCGGCATCACTGCTGATTTGGAATTGTGGCACCCCGGGCCCGGAGATCGTGACAAGTGCGCCGGCAACGGAAGCTGCCAGATCAGATATGCGATCAACGTTCGTGATCTGAGTAATCGCCGAAGTGACCAGCGTGTCAACGGTCTGGTCGACTAGATCGGCAGGTGCGGTGTACGTCACCGGATTGATGCGCGGAATGTCATAGGTCCGGTTGGTGCGATCGAAGTACCCGGTTCCGATCGCCCCGATTTTCGGGATCACGTCAAGCAGTCCGCCGGCCTTCAGCGAGAACGCCGCTTCCGCTTCGGCAATCGTGTTGATATCCGCGCCGTCGAAGTCCGGGCCGTCAAATAGTTCGGGGAATGAAAGCGCGCCGCTGCCAAGTGTCGCGTCGATCAGTTCGAGGTTGTTATCCCCGATGCCGCCGCCGGAAAGATCATAAGCGGTATTGTCCTGCATGAGATTGCCGGACGGAACGACCGATCCACCATTGACCTGGATCGTGATTGGCGGGCTATCAAGCGCCACATTGCCCATCCACTCACCGACGCCGACAACGGTATTGTTGAGAAGCACGCTGTCTTGAGCGTTGAACGGCGCGATGCCCCAAGCCGTGAATGTGGTAATGACGATATTGCCATAAATCTGCGCGAGATAATTGCCGAAGGTAGCGATGTTTTCAAAGAACCCGCCCTGCGTTGCCCGGTCAAGCCGACCGACGCCCCATGTCGCCTCATCGGGCACCAAATTGAGATAGTTCCCGATGAATTCAAAGCCGTACATGTCGTTGTTCGGGATGCCCTGCGCGCCATCACCATGGCCGATTTCCACGCCGCCGCCGTTCAGGGTCAGGTTGCCGCCGTTGCCCTTGTTCGCCGTGCTGCTGAAGGAGCCGTAATAGTCAACGATCGGCGTTCCGTAGGCGGTCACGGAAAGAGCCGGATCAGCCCGGAAATCGATATCAAGCGGATCAACGAAATTGTCACGCTCACCAGCATCCGAGATATCCGGCGCCTGCCCCTGCCAGACCGCGAGCCGGATCATTTCAGTGAATTCCGGCCGCGAGCCGCCAATACTGTCCGAGCAAATGAACGCATCACCGGTTGTCAGATCGATGGTCGTTCCCGGAGCGGTCGCATCGGAGGCTTCCAGCGCCCAAGTCTTCGCGCTTTCCTCCCAAATGTACATTCGCGCCGTGCCGTCTGTGTCGATCGACACCAAAACGGCATCAATTGCCCCGTACTGGTTGGCATAAGTGAACGTGCTGGCGCTGGTCAGCGTCATGATCGTAACGCCGGCACTGTCCTTCACGATGCAGACATAGTTGCCGCTCGTGTTGCGGAAAAGCTGGACGCGATCGCCTTGCGCCCAATACATGATCTGGCCGGTTGCCGCACTCCGCGAGTTGCGCCACAGACCGAAGATCAGGAGCTTGGTATCGTCCGCCGATCCGGTTAGCTCCGAAGCCTTGGAGAGATAGTCGACCTGATTTTCAAAGCGAAGCTGGCCGGATGAATTGATCGGGCTGTGAACATCGTTCCAGTTGACCGCGAGCCGATCACCCGGCGACGTGGCGTTGCCGATCACGATGGCATCAAGGCCGAAGTTGTAGACCTCATTGCCTTCAATGATCAGCGTTTGATAATTGCCTGTCGCCACAATGCAGCGGCGGAAGTCATGGATCTGGTTATCCGTGATGGTCAGATGGAAATCGGCGCCGACACTGGCATCAACCGCAATGCCCTTGTAGCCGGGACCGGCACCCTTCGAACTCAAATCCGCGAACATCTCGCACTGGTCGATCACGATATTATCGAGAGCGGCGCCGGTCAGCAGAAACGCATTTTCGGTGAAACCGACTAGCCCGCCGCGGTCGATTTCATGCCGCATACGGATGTTCTGCAGGCGAAGGTTCGTCGCGCCGTTGATCTGCGTTGCCGCGAAGCTGCCGCCCGGCCCGCGGCCGAGGAACATCACCCGGTTAGCGCCGGTTTCGTGTGACGTCACCGTAACCTGCGATGTGTAAAGCTGGCTATCAAACCAGTTGTTGCCCCGCCAATTGTAGTCGCCGCGGCGGCCCTTCAGCGTCTTGCCGGAGACCGTGACAACGCCAAGCGCCACGATTGCGGCGATATCCGCATCCGATGCAAAGCTGTACCCCGGTGAAGCCGCGTCAATCGTGACATCGATCTGGCCGAGCGTCGTTGTGCATCGCAGCACCGCGCCGTCCGACGAGGCCGGCGTGGAAACGTTGCGCAGCAGCCGGCCGCCGGAAACGACCCAGTTGGTGCCGTCGCCGGACACAACGCTGTCGAGCGAGACGAAATCGACCTCGTTGCCGCCGCTGTCGATGGCCTTTGCGCCACCATCGCCGGCCAGCGTGTCAGAAAGATATTCAATTGGCTGGTTGGAAATAGTGACGGGAATACTCGGAGGAAGGCGCCGGCTCTTGACGCCCAGGTGCGGCCCGCCACCAAAAACAGGAAGCGGAATCGCCGTCATGCGCGGATTGCCGTCACGCGCGCCGTGCCATGCAATGCGCGGCAGTAAACGATATCGGTCGCCGCCAGACCGCTGAACGTATAATAATCGTCAAACGTCGCGAAGTTCGTTTCCGCGGCCCCCGGCAATGACGTGCCGACATGCACGGCAAGTTCTTCGCCATCCTCCGAGGACAGCGAGACTTCCGTCTGTGTCGTCTTCATAGCCGTCCAGGCATTGTCGTTCAGCGTGACGGTGACGGTATCGGCAGCCATGAATGTTCTCCCCGGTCAGGTGACGGGAGAGAACCATTGCGGCCGGTTCGCCGCAACGCACTGCTATTGGATGGCCGCCCCGAGGTCCGGTGCGCGGCGCGGTCTGGTCTCGCCCGGGCCGAACCAGTATTGCTGGCCGAACTCGTCCTGAATGCGGTCGCGCTGCCGATAGAACGAATCGAGATATTGCGGGTCCGCCATCATCTGTATCTGATCGAACACATACCGGTCGGCCGCCAGGCGCGCATACCAGAGATTCGAGCCGGGCGTCCAGCGCTCCATGAACCGGGCGATTTCCCGGCCCCAGTTGACGTCTTCGCCCCCTGCCGTGCGCCGCACCGAACCGGCAAGACGCTCCGCCTGGGCGGTCAGCTCGCCGGCAACCGGCCCGGCCAGCGTCTCCGTCAGGCCGAAGCCGGAACGCGATGAGGCGGAATAAAGCAGGTCGCCATAAATGCCGAAAGCCCCGCCCTGGGCAAACGCGCCGCCCCAAAAGCGCGGGTCGGACATGTCACGCGGATCCTTGCCGGCGATCATCTGCTTCGCCTGCATCGCCGCCGCTCCGCCGACCGTCATCAGGGCCGTGAACGCTGCAAGCCGCGTTGCGCGTTGCGCGAAAGTGCCCTGTGTGACTGACCGGTTGATATGTGTCAGAAGGATCGAAATGGCGAAGCTCTTGAACAGGAAGGTTGACCGGACTGCTTCGCCCCAGAACGTGCCGCGCTGCAGCCCGCCGGTCGTTAGCGCCGATATGCGGGCGTCCGGCTCAAGCACCGCAAAGCGCCGTTCGTCGATGATGGCGCCCATCAGCCGATCGCCGAGCCGCCGGTCCTCCACCGCGGAGATATCGAAAAATCGTGCGCCATCGGCCTCGATCTGCTGAGCCTGCCGCATCGTTTCCCATTCTTTCGGCGTGAACCCGTAGCGCCGCAGGAAATTCTTGAACGGCTGATCGAGGTCGCCGAACTTGCGGTCGGTTTGCCGGGCAACATAGCCGAGGAATTCCATCGAGAACGCGCGTTTCATGCCCTCCGTCCAAGCCTGCAGGCCTTGGGAGCGAACGACAAACGACGCCAGCCGGCCGAGCGGCGCTTCGCCGACAACCTGGTCTTCGAACCGCTTGGCGCCGAGCGCCGCGTCGATGATCGAATGAGAGACGACATTCATCTGCGAGGCCAATGCGCGCTTGTCAGCATCGCCTGCAATCTGGCTGACCGCGCGAGCCAGAACGCGCGTTGCCGGTATGCCGTTGTAATTGGCCGCAAACACCGCCGTCACGGTATCGCCTGGCACCGCCGAGACCACGGCAGAGCCCAGGTTCGCGGACGTCGAGAGGTTGCGCAGACCGCCGAACAGGCCGGCCATGAATTCCGATTCCGGAATGCCCAGCTGACCGGTGAGATATTCATAGGTCTTCTCCGCCATCCGCGGGTTTTCCGCGATGCGCCGGAAGCGAATGCGCTGCGTTGCCGGCAGCCCGGCATCCTCGGTGCGCGCCTCCTCCATCATCTTTCGGAACACGGCGCGATGATTCGGGCCCAGCACTTCCACAAGGGCGATCTCGCGCGCCATCGCATTCACGTGGCCGAGCATCATGTTATAGACGCCGCCGCGGCCGGCGCCGTACTTGTCCTGGAAGCGTAGCCAGGTCTCGGCGTCGTTGAACCGGAATATCCGCATTTCGCTGGAAAAGCCGCCGGCGCGCGATGCCGAGTGTCTGCCGGTCGTGATGTTCTCGTAGGCCTGCTTGACGATCGCCGGCCTTTGCAGGTCGTTTGCCGGCTTGCCGGTCTCGCGATCGAGCAAGGTCAGCGATCCGCCTCGGATGGCATCGTCAATATCGCGCGTGAAATCGGTCTCGCCGACAGAGCGGACGCGGGCGCTCTCCCAAAACTGAGGCAGACGCCAGTCATCCAGTACCGGAACGCGCTTGCCGCCAGCCGTGACACGCTTCAGTGCAAGATCGACCGCGGCTTGCCAGCCCTGCGCGGCTGATCGCGCAGCCGCATCGCCTGTGTCGGCTCCGTAAAGCTCACGGACCACGTTGCGCATACCGGCAATATCCTTCGACAAGCCTCCAGCCTTCGACGAATAGCGTTCCAGCAGCGTGTTGGCTTCCCTGAAAAGAGCTCCGGTGATGGTCTGCGAGTGGGCATCGACATTGAGGCCGCGGCTTTCGTCGTGAATATCGCGGGTCAGCAGCGACATCACGCCTGCCACCTTGCCCTTGGAATGGCCGCGTATCCGTTCCAGCCCTTCCGCCTGGCGGATCGCGGTCATGGCAACCTGCAGCTTTCGTTCCTGCGCGGCTTTCGCCATCGCCCGGGCGGCTTCCAGCGCGCTTGCCGCATCCGCGCTGCCAGGCGGCATGTGCGGGTAGAGACGGCCCTGAATGCCTTCATAGAGCGCCTGGGCGTCATCGGCGGCCTTCTGGCTGACAACGCCTTGGCGGACAAGCTTCGCAAGACAGTTGGCGATCAGAGTCATTCAGTTTCGCGTCCGAGAGCGCAGTCTTCGATTTCCTTGGCCGCGGCCAGTTCATCGTCGGCTTCATCCAACCAGTCGCCGAGTCGCTTTTCAACCCCGTCGACCTCGATTGTCACATCCGCATCCTCCGCCCTGATCCGCTGCGCTTCCTGGATCACAGTTTCGGCCGTCTCCGGAGCGGCGATCAATTCGTCGGCGGCATGGGCCGTGGTGCGCTCGATCGCTTCATTGAACAAATCTTCGCGGCCGGCCTTCGCCAGAGCCGTCGACAGCACGTCCCCGACCCCAAGCGGCTCGCCGAGCAGGCGCTCGCCGGCCAGGTTCTTGCGCGCTTCCTCGGCATAGGTCTTCAGGACATCGGAAAAGCGGGCCCGGCTGACCGGCCTGCCGAAATCATCGTTATACATGGCGCGCAGCAGCAGTTTCGCGACCTCCGACGGTCCGCCGAACATTTCCGCCTGTGAGGCCAGTTCCAGAACCGGGCGGCCCTGATCCCGCGCCCGCATCACCGTGCGCATGGAATCCATCAGATCCGTGGTGATATCCATTCCGGCCGGTAGCTGCCCGCGCGCCACGGCATCGCGCATTTGCGCCCACTCTCCGCCGGCATCCGCCAGAGCGCCCGACAGGGCCTTGATGTTGGAATCGCGGTCTTCGAGCGCCCGACCCAGCAGGACCGGTTCGCCATAGGCGCGGCCCATGATGGCGCCGCGCAGCCGATCGACGCCGGCCTGGCTCAACCGGCCTTCGGCGTCGATCAGCTGGCCCTGCTCGCCCCGCGGCAGACGCTTCATGAATTCGGAGACGAAACGCCGGTTCGACGCGGCGCCCACATCGCCGCTTTCCAGTCGCGCCAGAAGCGATTCGTCCAGCAGCCTGGCGTCCGCCAAAGCCTGTTCGGCGGCACCGAGACGGAGAGCCGTTGCCTGGTTTGCCGCGTTGACGAAGGCAATCCGCTGGTCGGCTTCCAGATCGGACACGCGCCGGGCGATCAGCACCGGACGGTCGAAGCCGTCCAGATCGAAGCCCTGCGACTTGAGGAAATCCCGGTAATTGTTAGCGCGCGCCCGGTTGAGCTCGTAGGCCCGGCGGATCGCCATCACCCGGGCATTGCCTGATTCCACGATGCCGTCAGGTCCGACGATCGGCGCCCCGCTCTCCGCCTGTGGCGATGGCCCGAGCCGTTCCGGCTGCAGGCGGGCGGAAATGGCGATCACCTGTTCCTGGCTCAAGGCACGCGTGCGATCACGCGGCTGCAGTTCTGGCGGGAAGTCCGGATTGACCGAGAAATCATCCAGGTTGGACGTGCTCAGGTCGCCCGCCTCGACGATCTGGTATTCGACGTCGATCGCCCGCCCCTCGGCATCGAAGACGCGGCCCGAGCGTGCCTGGGACTGGGACAGCGCCTCTTGCGGTATTTCCACTGGCCGTGACGCGGCAATGTCCTCGGCCGCCTTTTCCAGCGCCATACGGTGCACGTTCTCGCCGGCCGGCGTCGTCTTCTGCGGCGGACGCGCGACGGCAGCCTCCCGCTGCAGAAGGTTTGCGGCATCACGAACATGGCTCGGCCATGATCCTTGCCATACCCGATGCCAGCCAGCCGCCAGCGCCTTGATGCCGCCACCGAACAGAACGCCGCCAAAACCCGCAAAGGCGACACTCGCCGCCGCGTCCGAGATACCGAAATCTTCATCGATCTGTCGGTTGAAATCGAAGTTCGCAGCCTCGATCAATGCCTGTGACGTGACGCCGATCCCGCCTTCAACCAGGGCCGTTTTGACGATACCAGACGCGGCACCGGCACCGAATAGCAGGGAGATCGCATTGATCGGATCAGTGATGGCGCCAGCCATGCCGCCGGCAAATTCGCCGGCACCCGACGACAACGACGTGCCGCGTTCCGTGACTTCCGCAGCAGCCTCGCGCCGGCCGCGCATGAGATCGGCGGCGCCTGTGGCGATCTGGTCCTCATCGGGGAATTCGAGAGGATTTGTCGGGTTTTCCTCATTCCAGCGCTGAAACTCCCGACGGATCGCACGATAGAACCGATCCTGATCCTGCGGCGATTGGGTTTCCGGATTCTGCGGCAGGTTGCGGCCAGTGGATTCCTCGTACTGCTTGATGAACGGTTCGATATATTCGAAGCGGGCACGCCCTTCCGACAACGATTGCCGCGTTTGCGCGTCCTGGAACCCGGCTGAGAAGGTGGCGCCGAAACCGGGATCCGCCCCCAGGGTCGGCCGCCGCCCGGCAATTTCCAGCGCTTCCTGAGTGTCGCGAGAGTAGAAATCCAGCGTCACGGCGCAGCCTCACGAAGATCGAGCACAAATGCGCCGCCATCAGGCTTGACCGCATAGGTCTGGCTGCCTGGGTTGCCGAATGCCACGATATAGCGGCCATCAGCAACCGCAAGCAGATTGGCGCCATCGCGGAAGAACCCGCCGCGCAGCTGGTCGGCCGTCACTGGCTCGCCTGCCGCTGTCACGGCGCCGGCCAGATTCTCATCGGTCAGGCCATCGATCAGCGTATCGAACTGATCCTGTGTCACGCCATATTGCGGTGCGATGATCTTCTGCCCGTTGAACGACAGAAGCCCGCCACTGACATCGGCAATCGACTGATTGTAGCGGTCGCGGTTCAGACGCGCCGAGGTATCGCCGGCCGTGAACGACAAATCGGCATAGCGCGCGGTGATCGCGCCCATCATGCCGTTGCGCGCCCGCGCCATGCCGGGCCCGAACAGCGATATCGGGAACAGGCCGTCGCCCGAACCGCTCCCGTCGATCGTCTGCCGGTTCGAATCGGTGTTTTCCGGGGCAAGCTTGCTGTTTTCCGCCAACAGCGCTTCGCCGCGGATCACGCCGGCCGCAGCTTCCGGATTGAGCTGCTGCAGCGCACCGGCAAAGGCCAGGTTCTGCATGTCCGCCTTGCCGGCGAATTGCGCCAGTGTCGCCTTGAGTGTATCCGGCTCGAGCGCATTCGCCATCGTGGAGACGATCGCCAGGCGTTCATCCGTCGTGCCCAGTTTGTATCGCCGCGCCAGGGCGTCGGCTTCTTGCGGCCTCAACACGCCGATGGGACCGGTGTTGAACCGCTGGCCGATCGCGCCGACTGCCTGCTGCCGCGCCTGAAGATTGGCCGTCAAGGCGCCCGGATCGGCAAAATCGAGCGCCGCCGGGGCCGGAACGACATTGGTTTCAATCCCGTAGCCGTAGGGATCGTTGTCCAGCCCCTGAATGGCGCGCTTGTGCATGAACTGCAGGCGGTCGATCAGCTCGCGCTCGTCGACGCTCGCGCCATCCTCCGCGCCGGCCCTGAGTTCGCCGAGAAACGCTTCGGCCTCCTCCGGCGGCAGGTTCGCCAGAGCGTGCCCGGCCTCGAACGCCTTGAGGTCCGTGGCGACTTCCTGCCGGAAATCCTGATCGTCGATCAGCGACAACTGCCGCGTCAGCAGCGAGAGCTCGTCCGATGAGGGCGCGAAATCGTTTTTCAGGCCCTCCTTGATGCCGGCCCACAAGTCCTTGGCGTCAGAGGCGATTTCTGTCCGCATCTGCCGCACCGTCTCCGGATCGACATAGGACGGCGCCGCGCCCATCTTCTGCGCTGCCCAGTCGATGACCCAGCCGACCGTCTTGCCCTTCAGGAACGCATTGGCCTTGATCGAGGCGGCCGCCATGACGGATTCCGCAGAAGCGCCCGGATCGGCCTTCAGCAATTTGATCGCATCGCCAGGACCGGCAAAATGTGAAAGATACAGCGTGCCATCGTTAACCGGCAGGCCGTCGGCAATCAGCCTCTGGCTGTTTTCCTCCGCATACCAGGCGATCGCCTCGCGAGAAAGCGCCCGGTCGCTGCGCAGTTTCTGGTGATCGCCCAAAAGTTCCGGATGCCTGGCCCGGATGAACTGCGTCCATGTGCCTTGCGTAAACTGCCCCAGGCCCGTCGCCGTTGAATTCGGGTTCTTCGCATTCAGGTTGCCGCCCGATTCGACGCCGGCAATGCGATCGACAAGAGACGAATTTCCGACCGCGAAATACTTCTCTGCGATATCGACCTGATCCGGATCCGCCAGGCCGCCGAATTCGTTCATGTAGCGCGCCTGCACCCGGGCCCGGTTCAGTTTCAGCGCCTCGTCGCCGCCGCCAAGCCGGGCAAGGCCGCCGATCGTGTCGTCGATGACATCGTCCGCAACGCCGATTCCCTGCCCGAGTTGCTGGCGGAGCAACCGCGATTCCGTCTTCAGTTCGCGCAGCGCCTGCCGGTCGGCAGCCTTGCGCGCCCGCAGGCCGCCGAGCGCGATATTGCTGTACTGACGGCGTTCCGATGGGCTGAGATTGAGGCTTTCGTCCCAAAACAGGCGCTTTGCCTCTTTCTCCGCCGCGGCGATTCCCCGTTCGGTGGCGGTGCGCTGCACCATGCCGACGGCCGCTTCCGCCAGATGCCGCGATTCCATCCGCTTGACGCGGATCTCGGCTTCCTCCTGGCTGACCGTAAAGTCCGGATTGTCGACGAGCTCCTGATAGAGATCGCGGACCTGAAACAGCTTCTCCGCATAATCTTCGCTGTCGGTGCCGCCGTTGCGCGCGAGTGTTGCCAGTTCATCGTCAAGCGCCGTGATTTCCTGCTTGATCTGGCCCTCGAACGTCTTGAGGTCAGCAGTCCGCTTCTGGCCGACGATGCCGTCATAGGTGCGCTGGCCTTCGGCTTCCAGCAGCGCCGTGACGGCTCCTTGCGCCTGTTCCGGCGCCGCCTGCAGGATCTTCTGCGAATAGGTGTCCCAGCTATCGTTGAAGCTGTCCGGATTGTTCTGCGAAGCGCGTCTCTGTTCCAGCGCTGCCGAGCGCACGTCGCCGGAAAGCCGCGCGAGAAACGCCTGCTGCGCGGCACGGTTGTAGGTCCGGCCGGCGCGCGACCAGTTGCCCCGGAATTCGACTTCCAGATCGCCCTGCTCGTTGCGCGTGACGGCGTTCTGCCCCTGCGACTGCGCATCCGCGACCTGCTTTTCCTCAAGCGTGTCGCCGATATCGTCGAGCGCCAGCGACAGTTGCTGGTACGGCCGGGCGATATCCGCCCCGGAAGCCAGCCGGCGGGGCTGGTCTATCGTGACGAACCGCCTCGGTATGGTCGGCAGGCGTGCCATCTATGCCCCCTTAAAATGCCCGGGCGAAGCTGCTGAGGCTTTTGAGCCCACCGCCCAGCAACGAGACCACGGCGCCGGAGCGGAAAACCTGCGCATCGCGTCCGAACTGGCTGGCCTGCAGCCGCTTGCTGCCGACAGCCGTCCGGCGCTGGCGTTCGGAAACCTTTTCCTCACGCGCGATCACGGCGCGCGACGTCGGCGAATCCGGGCTGGCGCCGGTCGAGGCCCTGATCGCACGGATATTGGCGATGGTCGACGCCAGTTCGTCGCGATATTGCGTATCCAGCTGATCAGCCTGGGTCAGCGCGATCTGTTTCGATTCCTCAGCCGCGGCCGCTTGTGCCTGCCCGGCCGCGAACTGCCCGAAGGCGCCCACCGCCGTTGAAAGGCCCTGGAAAATAAAGGGTGCCGCTTGCGCCATCAGACCGTCACCTTCACCGTGAGTTCAATCAGTTTGAATTTGCCCGGAACGTCCTGCTGGATAATCACCGTCGGATCCCAGTCCCGGCCGGTTTGCCGGTAGAAATCCGTATCACTGCGCTCCGGCCGCGTTCCCTCGACATTCTCGCCTGCGACATATCCGGCAAATGGTCGGCCGTCGGCGCGGAATGCCTGTGTATCGCGATAGGTCAGGACCACCTTGGCCACCTTGCGCCGCCGCATCCGCTGGCCGAAATCCTCGCCGCCCTCGAAATTGTCGATGAATGGACGGATATCGACCGTGAACTTGTGCCCGGCCAGCAGATCGTCGTTGCTGAAACCCTCCACCGAGATGTTGCCGCCGCCATCGACAAGCGCCTGGCCGAGATAGAACCCGCCCTTGGACATGACGTCGACCGTCTCGCCGGCGAACGGCAGCAGCCCGGTGTCGGCCGGGTCCATCAGATCGATGATGCCATCCATGACGACATCGCCGTCCGGTTCCTCGACCGCCTCGATCGTCATGCCGAGATCGTAGGCGACCGTCATCAGGATTTGATCGTTGCCGCCGCGAACGTCGGTGATCCTGGCGGCGCCGTCCCACGGGAACCAGCCGACCCATTCGTCGCCCTCGTCGTAGCGGGCGACAATCATGGTGCCGTCGGCATTGACGCAGTAAAGCGCCTCTCCCGGCACGCCGCCGGCGCCGGATGCCGCCGCGATGGCGATCGGATCCTTCACCAGGTGGCCGTGAAAGCGCGAGATCGGTTGAACGATGTAGGGCCGCGTCTGCTGCCCTGTCGCCGAAACGGCCATGATGCGCGTCTTCTTCGACGAGACGAACACCGCGCCGTCGCTGACGGCAACGGGGCGCACGCGGGCCGCGCCTTCCGAAGCGATGCGGCGGAATTCGACGGATCCCGGCGCCAGCGGCGTCGACCCGGAAATCGGAATGTAATAGACCCGCCGGTCGGTGAAGACGAACTGGTCGGCGCCGCCGACAACCGCATAGACCCGCCCGGTATCGGGAACATATTCGAATATCGAACCGTCGGCCGTTCCGGTTGTCTTGAAGTCCGTCGGCGCGTCGATCGCAGACCACAACACCGCCTCGGGAAACTGTTCGAAGTCGCACAAGACCAAACGCTTGCGGTCCTTGCTGACGGCGCCGGGATAGCCGCGGAATTCGCTGATGAACTGCTCGTCCCATTGCACCGACGCGCCAGGCGTAATGTCCGCAACGTTCGACACGGTCGAGCGTGCGTTCGGCCCGATCAGGGTGTCCGAAGTCTTGAACCCGCCCAGGTTCTTCGTGATCACCACGTCGACCGTAGTCGCCGCGACTGCCACGATTTCGCCGACGGTATTCGTCGTATCGCCCTCGACGACTTCGCCGACAGAATAGCCCTCGATATCAGGGACGGTCAGTCGCTGGGTGCGCGG
>Ga0224508_10001306_pt1 | contig 22524 bp, 17 predicted proteins | sample SF_Jan12_sed_USG_4_FD_170157 | JGI IMG/M metagenome (GOLD analysis project Ga0224508, IMG submission 170157) | Sediment microbial communities from San Francisco Bay, California, United States - SF_Jan12_sed_USGS_21 | ecosystem: Environmental > Aquatic > Marine > Sediment | place: USA... | reverse complement strand
GGAACAACAAACAGATCTGGTATTTAACCAGGCTACGCAATTGATCCCTAATCAGACAAGTTTAAGTCAGGGATCAGCCCAGAGCATTACGCAAACGGTATCCACTGTGAAGGAATTTGGATATTTTGGACAGATAGAAGGGAATTATAAGGATCAGTTGATCGCCACTGTGGGATATCGTCTTGATAAATCCACATTAAATGGTGATCCGGAAAAATTTTATGGATTCCCTAAAGCTTCTCTTGCTGTAAACTTGCACAATTTTGATTTCTGGGAAGATGGTTCTTTCCTCAATCGATTCAAAATTCGTGCAGCTTACGGTGAAACAGGATCTTCAGCAGCCTTTGGCTCTGCATTTACCGGTTTGAACCAGGTTTCCATAGGGGGTAGTGGAGGTTCTTCCATTAATACCTTAAAAGGAGATCCAAATGTAGAACCAGAAACGTCTCAGGAATTTGAGATTGGTTTTGATGCGGGTATCCTGGATGATGTGAGCGTTGAATTTACTTATTACAACCGGGATGTCAGCGATCTGCTTTTAAGTAGAGCACTACCTGCTTCCACAGGTTTTGGATCTGAAACAACCAATTTGGCAGATCTTCAAAATAATGGATTTGAAGTAGGGATTAATATTGATGCTTTCGATAGAGAAAATTTCAAATGGAATTCCAATATCGCATTTTGGCTTAATAATTCTGAGATCACCAGACTGGATGTTCCGGCATTCCCACAACCCGGGGCTGGTTTCGGACTTGGATTGGGTACTTTCTACATAGAAGAAGGGAAGCCTGTTACGCAGCTTGCCGGTAATGTTAATGGTGTGCCCACACAAATTGGGGATGTAGAACCAGATTATCAGATGTCATTCTTAAACTCCTTCACCATTGCCAAGCAATTTGATGTAAACTTCCTTTTGCACTGGAAAGAAGGCGGGAATAATATCAATTTATCTAAATTGTTGACAGATTTGGGAGGTACCACTCCGGACCTGGACACCCCTGAAGGGATGACACGAGCCGGATTGGGATTTGTTGCTGAACGCTTTATAGAACCTGCCGGTTACCTTAGATTAAGGGAAGCCGCTGTATATTACAGATTACCACAAAGCGCGATAACATCCGCTTTTGGAAATTCAGTTTCTGGTGTTAAATTCGGAGTTTCTGGAAGGAATATCTTCACGATCACCGACTATAGCAGCTATGACCCGGAAACCTCTACTAATGGAGGTGCCGGTCTGTCTTCAGGGATTGAGGTTACACCTTTCCCGAGTACGAAGCAGTTCTATTTCCACATAAATGTCAACTTCTAATATGATAGCTATGAAATTTATAGATATAAAAAGAAAAATGAAAAGTTTGATTTTCATTGCTGCTATTGGAGGGGTATTAACCGCATGCAGCTTTGATGAACAAGTAGATCCCAACAGGCCCAGCCTGGAAGGGGTATTGACAGAAGCGTCAATTAATCAATTAAATAACCTGGTCGTAGGTATTGAATCTTCGATGAGGAATAGTTTGGCAATCCAGACAACTGCGTCTGGAACAATGGCCAGGGAATTGTATTTGTTTGATGCTGACCCGCGTAACACAGGTGACCTTTTAGGGGCAAATGGGGCTACGCTGGATAATAACTCATTCTATTCGACTGCTCCATGGGGTGGCCGATATACAGCGATTAAAAATGCCAATATTTTATTGGAATCCAGTGCAAACACTAGTGCGGCGACCGATGCAGAGAAAGCGGGTTATCGCGGTTTTGCAAAAACAGCTATGGCCTTTGAGTTGATCGAAGTGCTCAAGTCTTATGACCGTGCACGTATCGATGTTGCTGATCCGAATAATCTGGGACCTATTTTGGATTTTGGTACAGCTTTAGCTACTGTACGCGCTATGCTGGATGAAGCACAAACTGACCTTAATAGTGCTGGTGGATCTTTCCCTTTTCCACTTGCCGGATTTGCCGGATTTGATACACCGAGTACTTTTATCCAATTCAATAGAGCTGTTGCTGCTGTAGCTGCTTTATATGACGGGGATGGCAATGGTGCATTAAGTGCATTGGGTTCTTCTTATTTCGACATGATGGGAGACTTGACTGTAGGACCTGAGCATGTGTATAGCCTGAATAGTGGTGATTTCACAAACGGCTTGTTTAAGATCCCTGACAATAACGGAGATCAGATCATTGTACATGATTCCTGGATCGCCGATGCCGAAGCCGGAGATACCCGGGTAACTACAAAAACATCCGTGCGTTCTAATCCAACTACACAGGATGGGTTATCTGGCACCAATCAAACGGCTCTTTATGCGTCCAACATCTCTCCAATAGATATGTTGCGCAATGAAGAATTGGTTTTGGTATTTGCCGAAGCAAGTATTCTCGCAAACAATTTGCAGGATGCAGAAGATGCATTAAACGTAATCCGAAATTCGGCAGGTCTGCCTAATTATAGCGGATTGCAAACAGCTGATGATCTGACCACAGAGATGCTCAACCAAAGGAGATATTCCTTATGGGCTGAGAATCATCGTATGTTTGATCTGAGACGTTATAACCTGTCAAGTACACTGCCTATCGATAGAGTAGGGGATCAGGTTTTTAATGTATCGCCAGTTCCACTTTCGGAGAATGACTAATTCACTGAACTAAATCAATATAAAAGCCGCCTGATCAGGCGGCTTTTTTAATTATGCGGCCTGTTCCAATTCTTCTTCTTTAACAGGAAGTCTTCTCGATGGGTATACCCAGATCTTGATCCTGTATACAATATTGAATAATACAGGTACGATGATCAGGGTTAGGAAGGTAGCAACGATCAAACCGAAAATGACGGTCCATGCCAGAGGTCCCCAAAAGATAACATTGTCTCCACCTACGTAGATCTTGGGATCAAAATTGGTAAATAAGGAAAAGAAATCTATGTTCAGGCCAATGGCCAATGGAATAAGACCCAGAACTGTGGTTATTGCCGTGAGGATCACCGGACGCAGACGCGCCTTTCCTCCCTTTACGATTAGTTCGGTTACTTGCTCTCTATTTAATAAGTCCCTTTCTTTTATCTTCAGACTGAGCTTTTTCCTATCGATCAGTATCTGTATATAATCTAATAACACCACCCCATTGTTTACAACAATACCGGCTAGTGATATAATTCCCATCATGGTCATCATGATCACAAAAGGCCAGCCTGTAATTATCAGTCCGCCAAACACGCCAATAAAACTCAGGAAGATGGCCGTCATGATGATCAGCGGTTTTGAGATCCCGCTAAATTGAAATATTAAGATGAGCATAATGAGCCCCAATCCAGTCATAAAGGCACCGTTAAGAAATTCCTGCTGCTTATTTTGTTCTTCTATTTGCCCTGTATAATCGATCTTCACTCCGGCAGGCAGACCGGGGTAATCTTCCATAGCTTTTCTTATGTCAGCTACGATAGCTCCCGCATCTGTAAAGCCGGGTTTTAATCCGGAATAGACCGTAACGACTCGCCTAGTATCTCTATGCTTGATCGCGCTGAAGGAAGAGGTATTCCTTTGAGCTGCTACTGCAGAAACAGGGATCTCCTTTATCTTTCCGGAAGCCTGATCCCTAAAAATGATGTTCTGATTGAACAAAGCACTTGGATTATAGCGCAGGTCTTCATTAAACCGAACATTAATGTCATAATCTTCTCCGTCCTTCTTATAAATACCGGCCTTGTCGCCAAAGATAGAGCGCCTCAATTGCATACCTACCTGACCCACAGATACGCCAAGTTCCCCTGCTTTTTCGCGATCTACAGCCACTTGCATACTCGGCTTACTTTTATTTACATCGATCTTCAATTCTTCAATACCAGCAATGTTCTTTGTATTGATAAAATTGCGCATGCGTTCAGCCGTATTAATGAGCGTATCATAGTTAAGGCCTTCCAGTTCAATATTGATTGCATAACCAGCTGGCGGACCAACAGCGTCTTTCTCAACTGAAATTGCTAAACCAGGATATATCCCATTTAAGCCATCCTGAATTTCGCGGCGCAATTCTTCTGTATCTTTCCCATCCCTGAATTTAAACTCGCGCATGGAGATGGTCATTTTACCTCGATGTGGCATTTCGGCTGATGATCCTCCTTCGGTAAAAGGATTTTCTGCGCCTTTACCCACTTGTGAAATACTTGTTGAGACCAGGAAATTATGATCATCTTCCACATATTTGGAAGCATCAGTAATGGCATAGACTCTTTTTTCTATATCCTGGGTAATCTCATTCGTTTTTTCAATATCAGTCCCTTGCGGATATTCTATATAGACATAGATCTCATTAGGGGTGTTATCCGGAAAGAACTCAATTTTTGTTCGTTCGCTGGCAACTGAAACTCCAAAGGCCATAAATGCGGCTATCAACATAAGGACTGTCACCCCAAAAAACCAATATACATTTCGCCCGCCCAAGGCAAATCGCAATTGCTTTTCATAGAAGCGTTCCATCCTGGTTAGGAAGACTTGCTGAAATCGAAGGGTCAGTCCTTTAAGCACATAACGGTATAACCAGAACAGTCCGGCAATAACGATCATCAATGAACCAAGGCCCCTGACTTCACCACCAACAAGCATAATGAATATGCCAAAACCGCCAAGGATCAATGAAATTCGGATCAATTGTTTCCTCGTTAATTGCTTTTCACCTACCTCCATGAAATTGGACACAAGCATGGAATTCATAAAGATGGCCACGAATAAGGAAGATCCGAGAACAACAGATAGTGTGATTGGGAAAAAGATCATAAAGTCTCCCATCATTCCCGGCCATAATCCCAATGGAATGAAAGCAGCCACTGTTGTCGCTGTAGAAATAATAATTGGGACGGCAATTTCTCCGATCCCTTTTTTGGCCGCCTCAATGCGCGACATCCCTTCTTCGTCCATGAGTCGGTATACGTTCTCCACGACAACAACCCCGTTATCAACCAGCATACCTAGGCCCATGATGAGGCCAAATAATATCATGGTATTCAAGGTATATCCCATTGCAGAGAGGATCATGAAGGACATGAACATGGACATTGGGATCGCAAAACCTACGAATAATGCATTTCTAAAACCAAGGAAGAACATCAATACAGTCACTACCAAAATAATCCCGAAGATGATATTATTAACCAGGTCATCTACCTGGTTCAATGTTCTGCTGGAAGAATCATTGGCAATAGTCACGTCCAGATCCTGAGGAAAATAATTTTCTCTGGTATCTGCAATTATTTCACGTATTTGATCTGCAGCCGTTATGGCATTTTTCCCTGCTCTTTTCTTAATATCAAGCATGACTACACTTCGGCCACGATCTCTTGCATACGTTGTTCTATCTTCTTCCTTAAAAAAGACATCGGCAATGTCCTTTAAGTATACAGGGGAATCATTTTCAGATTTTACGACAAAATTGCCCAATTCAGACGGGTCTTCTATTTCCCCAAGAATTCGGATAGTTCTGCGTTGCCCGCTGACCTTTAGATTTCCGGCAGACATGGTAGTATTTCCGTTAGACACTGCATCTAGCACGTCCTGAAAACTTACCTTTGCAGCCATCATTTTGTAGATGTCTACGGCAATTTCAACCTCCTTTTCCTGAGCCCCTCTTATATCCACTTCCTTGATCTGTGGCAGATCTTCAATTTCCTCTTCCAGGTATTCGGCAAATTCCTTCAGCCTGTCTACAGGATAATCTCCAGTAATGTTTACGTTCATTATTGGAAAGGATTCAGAAAGATTAAGGTCAAACACATTAGGTTCTACTTTTGCCCCATTAAAGATGGGCCAGTCTTCCCCGGCTTTCTCACTATCTACTTCATCCTTCACCCGTTGTTTGGCCACTTCCACACTTACATCCTCGTCAAACTCCACAACGATCATCCCGTAATCTTCCTGAGAAGTGGAAGTGATCTCCACAACATTACTGAGATTTTTCAGCTTGTCTTCTAAAGGATCGGTGAGGAGTCGCTCTATATCTTCAGCTGTATTTCCCGGATAGGGGGTGCTGATGTAGATCTTTGTTTCCTTTACTTCTGGAAAATCCTCTCTCGGCATAGCGAAATAGGAAGACAAGCCTACGAAAAGGAAGATGCCGATCAAGACATAAATAATCGAAGGGTTATCGATCGCCCACGACGACAACCGAAACTCTTTATTAGCGTTTCTTTCTAATTTGCTCATAGGATTATCCTTCAATAATGATTACTTCCTGGCCATCGCGAACTGTACGTGCGCCTTCAATGATCACCTCATCGCCTTCTTCTAATCCGTCAAGCACTTCAATAAGATCTCCTTGTGTCCTCCCAGTTTTAATAATATTCCTAAAAGTGATCATGTTCCCTGATCCCTCATCTTGTTTTGTGATATACACATATTGATCGCCCTGGGCATTTTCAGAGATAATGCTCTGGGGAATAAGGATAGCTGCTTCATTGGAATAATCGTTTATAGCAACCCGGGCCGTCAAATTTGGCTTGATCAAGCCCTCCTTATTAGGGATCCCTACTTCCACACTGAAAGAACGATTTGTAGGATTGATAAAATTCCCGGTTTGCCTAACGGTGGCATTTATACTGTCACCAAGCACTGGGAAGTATACCTTGACTTCCTTTCCAGGGGTGATATCACCCAGGTACTTCTCAGGAACATCTACATCTACATACATATTCTTTAGGTTCACGATCCTGAATACCGGCTGACCATTTTGTGGACTCACTACAGTACCCTGATCCTGGAATATCTCATCAATAAATCCTGAGAAAGGCGCACGCAAGGTAGATTTGCCTAGTTGGCTCTGCGCCTGTGCCACCTGATTTTTAATAGCTTCATAATTTGTTTTGGCCTGCAGATATTGAATTTCTGATCCGATCTTTTGCTCCCAGAGCCTCTTCTGGCGCTCATAGGTGGTTTTAGCCAATTCAGCTTGTGCCTTAAATTGATCAAGCTGACTAGAAGCTCCACCGTCATCTATCAATCCAAGCAGTTGCCCTTTCCTTACATATGTTCCTTCGGCCACGTAAACGCGATAGAGCGTTCCCTGCATTTCAGGATAAATGAGCACATTCTGCTTAGTGTTCACATTACCCTGTAATTCAAGGAAGTGGGTAAAATTCTTGGTATGAACTTTTAGGGTGCTGACTAGGGGTAATTTTTTATTGTTACCCAAAAGGTCTACAACAGAATCCAGGAGTTTAATCTCCTCTGCCAGGTTCTTTTGACGCGTAATTAAGTCCTCGCGCTTTGACTTAATGGCTTCAAGGTCGCCATCTGCGATTAAAGATTCTACTGATGTATTGTTACTATTACCGCAACTGCTTAGAATCAGTGCTGCTGCGAATATGGATACTACTAGTTTCATTGTATTGTTTTTTGGGCTGTTCATGAGCTGCACTATTGGTTCAAAATATTCTCCAGGGTGGTTTTGCGATTTATCACATCGACCATGGATTGTAGATATTCTTGTTGTGCTGTATAGAGTTGGGTTTGAGCTTGCCGAAGTTCAAAACTTGAAGCAAGGCCTTCTTGATATTTTATTTGATTTTTCTGCTCAATGCGCTCGGCCAGGTCTAAATTGTTCTTTTTAGTCTGGTATTCCTCGATGGCAAATTGAAAATCGCTACGGGCTCTTTGCCAATCGAGTCGCACGCGCTCCTCAGTTTCAAATAATTGCGTCTTGACTTTTTCCAAGGCTATTTTCGCGCGTTGGGTTCCAGCTGAACGTTTTAAGGAACTAAAAATGGGAATATCAAGGTCAAAGCCCATGACTGAAGAATCAAACCATTCCGGATCTCCACTGAAGAAATTAAAGGAATCACTAAAAGAAGTGCTTCCATAGTTTACAAAGGCATTTAGTTTTGGCAGTGCCCTGCTGCGCGCTAATTTTAATTCTAATTCCCGTTGTTCGTTCAAATTCAGTACAAGCTTGTAATCGACATTATTGCTAATGTTCAATTCAGATTCCATCATGTTAAAAGCAATCTGTTGCTGGGTCAAATCGTCTAAATCTTCTGTGAGTATCGTTGGCGTTGAAATAGGAATGCCCATTATCAGGTTCAGAATTTGAAGGGTAATCCCTTCCAGGCGTTGCGCATTTTTTAAAGCGCTTTCAACAGAAGATAAAGTGATCTGCAGTTGTTCAACGCTCTCTTCATCTCCCAGACCATTCTCAAAAAGTTTTTGAGTTTCAAACAGGGTCTTTTCGAGGGTAATTGCATTTTTTTCAGCGATAGTCACTGTTTCTTGTGCCAGCAAAACATTCCCATACGCACTAACTACGGCCGACTTCACTTCCTGATCGGTTTTTTCTTTGTTGTTCTTGCTGTAATCCAGAAAAGTGCGGGTAGCCCGAACGCCAACAATGTACGATCCATCAAAGATTTGCTGCTTCAGAGTGGCAGTTGCATTGACCTGTTGAGGCTGACCAAAAGTGATGGGTGTAAAAGTCCCTGGCTCGCCACCAAAGAACTCTGCTGGGATCAACGAAATAGGTTGCTTCAATTGATTTTGATAGCTGAGGGCTGCACTGATCTGTGGCAGACCGTCTGCGATTACTTCCCATTTTTGCTTCCTGGCGTCGATCATATCCCGACTGGCATTGACCGCGCTATAATTGTTTTCCAGGGCAAAGGCAATAGCATCTTCCAGAGAATAGCGGTGAGCCGGATCTTGTGCTGATACCGTAGCGGCGCCTAGATAAACGATAAGTAGCCATTTTTTCATTTTCATCAATTCTGAGTTGAGTTGAGTATTGTATTTAGTACTGATCTTCCTTTAGATGTTACAATTCCGCGGATATGATATTCCAAATAGTCGTCGGTCAGGGTTGGGATATCAAATGTACTTGTAGGAAAAAGATCGGTGTCTTTGATACTGGTTATACCTGAGAAATAGATCCTGGAGATAAATTCCTTATTTAAATTATCCCTGTAAAAACCCATTTTTATCCCCTTTTCTAAATTATTTATAACACACTCCTGCATAACACCAAATTGTTTGCCTCTCAGGTTTCCATGAATTCTGGGAAAATATTTCTTTAGTTGATACTGAGGTGACGACTTCTCATTCTTGAGATGGCGTAAAACGAACTTCTTGATCTCGAAAAGTTCTTCTATGGGATTGAGTTCGAGATTACAGATATGATCAATACCACTGGAAATTTGGTGAAAGACATGCATGCTACAAGCCTCTACCAGGACATTTTTGTTTTTAAAATGTGTATAGATGGTTTTCTTGGAGATGCCCATATCCTGGGCTAGGTCATCCATTGTGACACTTTTAAATCCCAGATTCAGGAAAAGATCAGTAGCTTTCTGTAAGATCTTATCTCTCATGCTAATACCACTTAATGTTTAATAGAGGGGGGAGCAAATATAGACGCGGAAACTTTAAAAACCAAAAAAGTTTCCAGAGGTTTACAATAATTTAACATTCCTTAATTAGAGTGTAAATTTTCTGAAGAAATGAAATCATTCTGTAGATAAAGGAAAGCCGCATTAGTGTATTTTTGAAAAAAAATATTTTCATGCATACTGCGAAGTTTTTTCAGGATGAATTCAATGATTTCCTTGAACTTCACAATCATTCAGATACACCTCATACGCTATATGATCCCGTGATCTATATTATGAGTTTGGGGGGCAAACGTGTTCGCCCGATTCTGGTTTTGATAACAAGCCATTTACTAGGCGGAGATTACAAAGAGGCGCTTGCAGCTGCTTTGTCGCTGGAAGTCTTTCACAATTTTTCCCTGGTACATGACGACATAATGGATCGAGCCCCCCTGCGAAGGGGAAAATCAAGTGTTCATGAAAAGTGGGATCTTAATACGGCCATCTTATCAGGTGATGTAATGCTCATAGCGGCCTATCAACTACTGGAAGTATACGACGCACCTATGTTTAAGCAACTGGTTCCCCTTTTCACAAGAACGGCACGTGAGGTATGTGCAGGGCAGCAGTATGACATGGACTTTGAATCTCAGGATGAAGTCTCCGTAGAGGAATACCTAAACATGATCCGGTTAAAAACAGCCGTACTTCTAGGAGCTGCTATGCAAATGGGCGCTATCATTGGTAATAAAGAAGCGAATATTCAAAAACACTGTTACGAGATTGGTCTTTACCTGGGCATGGCATTTCAATTACAAGATGACTACCTGGATGCTTTCGGTGACCAGGCCGAATTCGGCAAACAGGTAGGAGGAGACATTGCCACTAACAAGAAAACTTACTTATATATACAAGCCCTTAATTTGAGTACTGCTGAACAACGGACAGAATTACGCCACTACTATAATGAATATGAAGGGGCAACCGAAGTGAAGATTTCTAGAGTCAAACAATTGTTTAAAGAAACAGGAGCAGCAGCTGATACTTCAGCGCAAGTGAAAACCTATACTTTAAAAGCATTTGACCTTTTGGATTCCTTAGAAGGTGAGGCAGAGGTAAAAAAAGAGCTATTTGCTTTTGCTCAAAGCCTGATGGGAAGGATTAGCTAAAAAGCCTTTTGATCAGTGCCGTTAGAAAAGGCCTTTTCGGACATGCCCAGATAATTCTCAATTCTTGGCAAAATGTAGTACGTTCTTCTAAGAATGCGAGGATGAGTTGTGGTGAGCGTTTTTGAAACATCGCCTCAAAGACAGACCTACCGAACTGATTCTTCCTGGCCAAAATATCCAGCAACAAGCTATCGTAAAATTGATGTCGGCCATGAGCTTTCAATTTAGAAAATGAGCTACCTGCCCTAAGCAGTCTTAGTACTTTTTGGGTCATTTTCATGGTATTGGAAAAGGTAAAGCCAGTACTGGGTTTTGTCCATCCACCAGCGGAGCCGATATAGCAAATTCGCCTCGTATTCCGCTTATAGAAATCGTATGCCGTCATGGGTATACTGCCCTTTTCCTTTTCTAATATTTCAAATGCCGGACATCCCAGATCTTCTGAAATATATTTTTTTATTGCAGCTTCATATTCTGAGTTTTCCAGGAGATCTTTTGAAAACAAAGTGTATTCTACAAGGCCCTCCGTTTGAGAAAAAGGTAAGACATACATAAAGCGTGTATTTCCTTTTTGCGCAATGGAGAAATCCATGAATGTGGCTACGTCCTTTTCAAAGACTGGCATTTTTGCTTGAATGAACCATCCGACAAAATGTTGTTGAATAAGCGGATATCTTTTCTGTTCTTCCGGGGAAGGTGGTGTGAATAAACTATTGAATACGTACCCTCCGGCATACGTATGTCTATCAGTCTTAACCACTACTTCATTTTCTTTTTCATCCACTTTTACAACTGCTTCATGACGAAGTGTTACTAGCGTACTTTCGTTTAATTTTTGGTAGTGATAAAAATAGAAATCCTGCCCGCGCAACATTTTATAGGAATATGGATCAATGTCTTTCACTAATTCCTCCTTGGTTCCCTTAAATCTAATCTTGTGCCATTGCTTATTCAGGAGCGAATCAAATAGGCCCGAACCTTTTTCCCAATAAGACCAGGTGCGGTCGTTTGAGCGTTGGGTTTGTTTTTCGAGCAGAAGGACTTTTTTGGAAGCAAAAAAAGGATCTTGATCCATTGCAGAAGCCAGCATTAATCCGGCAGCGCCCGCCCCAATTATTATATAATCGTATTGTTCGTCGACCATTCGATCCAAAAATACGAATTAGAAAGTGTGTTGGAATAGATTTATTGAATGCGATAGCGGACACCCATAAACCCCCTGATCCCCTGATTCGGACCATAGACATATGATGGATCAAAGCTCAGGCCATAGGGATTATCTGCTGTCGGGATCACATTTCCGGCATTGTCTCGTGCAACTTGCGAATCAAAAGGGTCATTGGCTCTGGCTATAATAAAGGGATTTCCTTTGTTAGGCGTCCAATTCAAAAGGTTCTTAACGCCTCCATACAATTCCAGCTTATTGATCCCTTTGTGCGTGAGCTGAATATTTTGAATACTCCATGCAGATGAATACGCTTTACGCGGATCCGATTCACTTAATAGCGGCAAGCGCATTGGGCCGTATAAATTACCTGTATAATCAATACTTAGATCTAAAGATCGCAGCTCATAAGAAAAATTCCAGGTCCCCGTATATGACTCGGTAAGCACCGGGCGTTTTTCAATTCCATTTTCTACTTCCTTGACATCCAGAACGGTGGCGCCAAGCAGTATTTTTAAGCCAAATGGGAATGCTAGGTCTACATTTGCACTAAGCCCCTGGGAAATAGCGTGCCCGTCCAGATTGTCATAAAAGATAAGGTTTGGATTGCTGTCGTAATCCGGGAGTATTAAATTTTTGAAGCGGGTATAAAATGCTGATGCATCCAGACCAATAAACATGCCGTTCTTGGCATAGATCTTCTGCAAAAAATTCAGATTAATATTAAAGGAACGTTCGGGATCGAGGTCTTCTGTAATGACAACATCACGCGCCCCCGTTAAAGCCGCGTGTTCTTCTGTAAATAAATTTACCACACGAAATCCACTACCGGCATTAAGTCGGAGTGCAGCATGCTCCCCTATTTGGTATTTGTAGGCGAGTCGGGGTGTAAAAATGGTACCGTGCCGTTGATCATAGTCTAATCTGCTCCCTAATAGAATAGTTTGTTTGGGGGCAAATTCAATTTCGTCCTGAACGAAAACCCCAGGGATAAAGGTCTCATCGGCCTGGCTGGTAGCTGGAGTGTTATCATCATAGAACGTATAGCGCAAAGCCGACCCAAAAAGAAGATCATGTTTGCCCAACTTTTTATCCCAGGTTACTTGCCCAAACCCAATTCGCTGCTGTGCGAGATATGGGAGATCTCCGTAAACCGAATTCTGGTCGTGGTCATTATAGGAAAAGGATAAAAGTATATTCTCAGGAGAAGGAAGTTGGTATTTCCCGATCACTTCCCATCGACGGGTATAAATGCTCTCGCCATAGATTTCGTCACCCCCGCGATATTCCGGAGTCCATTGCATTTCGCCACCCCAGCGATCCTCATAATAAAATCGGCCCGCTAGGGAAAAGATCCTGCCCTGATCCCTGGCAAAGTTCCATTTTTGAAATACCGATATGCGGTCTTGAAGTGTGAGATCCGTGAAATTGTCCTCATTATTGTCGATCGGATTGTCATAGTTGAAATAGTTCAGCCCTAAAAGCAGGCTGGTATCTTCACCAATGGCCAGTTTCCCTCCCAGATCCAGATTGTACTCCCCCCATCCGGTCAGGAAATTATCGGCGACGAATACAGGTGCTGCCGGGGCGTGTTTAGTGATCACATTAATGAGTCCGCCGACAGCTTCACTGCCATACAGACTTGAAGCCGGACCTTTTACAATTTCTATTTGTTCTATGAGGGCATTGGGTATACCCGACAGTCCATAGACACTTCCCAAGCCGCTTACAATTGGCATCCCATCTATAAGAACCAGGGTATACGGACCTTCCAGGCCATTAATATGAATATCTCCGGTATTACATACATTACAGTTGATCTGAGGCCTGACACCATTGATATTTTGCAGTGCTTCAAATATACTAGGGGTCGGATTTTTTCTCAGAAAACTGGGCGCATACACCTCGACGGGCACAGGACTTGCCAGCCTGCTTACGGGTTTTAATGTGCCGCTGACCACAGTTTCATCCAACGTTTCAATTTCGGGGTATAAGGTAATTGTAACTTGCTTTTGACTACCATTTTGTAGATTGATACGCTGACGCGATGTGCTGTATCCCTGGGTGCTTGCTATTATGCGATATATTCCATCCGGAATATTATTGATGAAGAAAGTGCCAGTCTCATCTGATGCTGCACCAAATAAAGTTTCTTCCAGGTAAATATTCACAAATGGAACAGCTTGCCCATCCGCCTTTACCACCCCATTGATTGAATTCTGAGGAAATATAAGGAATGGAAACAAGAAAAAGCTGATCATCCAAAGGGGATTCGATCTAGATGTGATTCGGTGCAAAATCATATATTTAGGTAAATCTAAAAATAAATTTATACTTATAAAAAAATTACTTTGTTTATATTTGAAAAATGACACGTTCGGAAGAAAATTATATCAAAACAATTTACCATTTGGGAGATGCCGGCATGCACTCCGTGCCTACGAATGCTATAGCAAGTCAATTAAAGACGCAGCCATCTTCTGTAACGGATATGATAAAGAAACTCTCAGACAAGAAGTATGTTCATTATAAAAAATACCGAGGTGTATATTTAAGTGAAAAGGGCATAAATGCTGCACTTACCATAATTCGCAAGCATCGGCTTTGGGAGGTTTTTCTCGCTGAAAAGTTAGGGTTTAACTGGGATGAGGTGCATGATGTGGCTGAACAATTAGAGCATATAAAGAGCGAAAAACTCATCGATAAGCTCGATGCCTTCCTCAACTTTCCTAAATACGATCCGCATGGGGATCCAATTCCGGGCAAAAATGGAGAATTAGCACAACGAAGCCTGCAATTATTGAGTTCATTGCAGCCAAATGATGAGGGAATTTGTGTTGGCGTCAAGGATTCTTCCGTCACTTTTTTAAAGTTCCTGGACAAGCATAATATATCCTTGGGAGATCATATAAAGATCCTGGATGCAGAAGAATTTGATGAATCGCTTACCATTCAGATCGATAATAAAAATCTCCATATCTCTAAACGAATAGCGACCAACCTGTTTATTAAACCCGTACGCGAATGATGCAACAGATCATAGATTATTTTGAATCCATAGACCCAATTTTGGCTGCTCTGTATGCCACATTATTCACCTGGGGTCTGACAGCGCTGGGAGCTGCATTGGTATTTCTTTTCAAATCAATGAACAGGGCCGTGCTCGATGGCATGTTAGGATTTACAGGAGGGGTTATGGTTGCGGCTAGTTTCTGGAGTTTGTTGGCACCGGGTATTGAAATGAGCGAAGGCGAAGGTTTTATGAAAGTAGTTCCAGCTGCAGTAGGTTTTCTTTTAGGAGCCCTTTTCATTTATGGATTGGATAAGATTTTACCGCATTTGCATATCAATTTTAAGGAAAGCGAAAAGGAAGGAATCAAAACTCCTTGGCGCAGAACGACCTTGCTTACTTTAGCGATTACCATGCATAATATTCCTGAAGGATTAGCTGTTGGCGTCCTATTTGGAGGTGTTGCCGCGGGCTTTGATGGAGCAACTATTGGAGGTGCTGTAGCACTGGCGTTGGGTATTGGTCTTCAGAATTTTCCTGAGGGCTTTGCCGTAGCTATGCCTTTAAGGCGTTTCGGACTTAGTAGATGGAAGAGTTTTGCCTATGGACAGGCATCTGCAATTGTTGAACCTATTGCCGGTGTTTTAGGAGCCTGGGCTGTACTTACTTTCGAACCTATATTACCCTACGCCCTGTCATTTGCTGCCGGTGCCATGATCTTTGTAGTCGTGGAAGAAGTTATTCCTGAAACCCAATTGGACAAATACACAGATATTGCAACTTTGGGATTCATTGGGGGTTTTATTGTGATGATGGCACTTGATGTAGGATTGAGTTAAGCTAGCATGTGGTCATTCATTTGATATTTTTAATTGTCTGAACTAAGGGATATCCTTAAGTTTAGAAAAAATTTATCATGACCCGGAACCTCTTCTTCACCGTACTTTTTTTATTTTCTTTTTTTAGCTTTCGGGGACAGGATTCAAAACCCAGTTTCTCATATCTGGATGTCTATGAACTCCAATATAGTGCTGATCCTCAAATAGCTCCTAATGGAGAATGGATCATTTACAGGCGTATGCAATTAGACATCCTTAAGGATCGGTCTGTCGGCAATCTGTGGATGGTTAAATCTGATGGGAGCGCTCATCAAAAACTAACCTCCAGGGAGGGCAATGAATTTAGTCCGCGCTGGTCTCCCCATGGAGATCGAATTGCCTTTGTAAGCAGTACAGAGGAAGGATCAGAGATCTATATGTATTGGGTATCCAGCGGGAAATTTGCACGCTTATCACAGCTGCCCTATAGTCCTTCAAGCCTAAGCTGGTCGCCTCGAGGTGATAAATTGGCTTTTTCAATGTTAGTGCCGCAAGCGCCACCGGTAATTGCCAAAATGCCCGAAAAGCCAAAAGGAGCAAAATGGGCTAAATCTCCCAGAATTACAGACCGTGTTTACCACGAAGCAGATGGAAGAGGCTATATACAACCTGGGTTTAATCATATTTTTACTATTCCCTCAGATGGGGGTGCTCCCCGCCAGTTAACCTCTGACGACTACCACCATAGGGGAAGGCTGTCCTGGTCCAAAAATGGGGATCAAATTTATTTCTCGGCCAATCGATCTGAAAATTGGGAATATGAATTCAGGAATTCAGAGGTGTATTCCGTTAGCGTGAATAATGGCACAATTACGGCTTTAACAGAGCGGAACGGACCAGACAGAAGTCCGGTCATGTCGCCAGATGGCAAGTATATAACCTATACTGGCTACGAGGACAAAGTGCAAACCTACCAGATAAGCAAATTGTATATAATGAATCCTGATGGTTCAGGGAAAAGAGAGCTCACTTCTTCTTTGGACAGGAGCGTAGGTAATGTCCAATGGGATTCCAAAAGCAAGGGTCTGTATTTCAGTTATGACAATCACGGCAATACCAAAATCGGTCATGTGTCCCTGGATGGAAAAGTGACAACCTTGGCAGACAATCTTGGAGGAACTTCCTTGGGTAGACCATATGGTGGCGGTTCATACAGCGTGTCTGCTAATGGGGCTATCGCCTATACACACAGCAGGCCCCAATATCCGGCTGAAGTAGCTGTGCGAAATGTAAAATCCGGAGAAACATCCCTGGTTACTTTACTGAATAAAGCATTGCTGAGTCATAGAACACTGGGCAAGGTAGAGGAAGTTTGGTATACGTCTACCTTTGATGAGCGCCAGATTCAGGCCTGGCTCGTTTACCCCCCGAATTACGATCCAAGCAAAAAATATCCACTGCTCGTTGAAAATCACGGCGGGCCCATATCGAACTATGGCGACCGGTTTTCTACTGAAATGCAATTATATGCCGCTGCCGGATATATTGTGCTATATCCGAATCCCAGAGGGAGTACCAGTTATGGCGAGGAATTTGGAAACTTGCTGTATAACAACTACCCTGGTCAGGATTACAACGATGTGATGGACGGCGTAGATCATTGTATAGCAAAAGGCATCGCTCATGAAGATATGCTCTATGTTGCTGGGGGCAGTGCCGGAGGTATTATGACAGCATGGATAATTGGGAAGAATAATCGTTTTGAAGCGGCCGTTGTAGTTAAACCAGTTATGAATTGGATCAGTAAAACGCTGGTTGCCGATAACTATTTTGGATATGCCAATTCTCGCTACCCGGGACAACCCTGGGAAAATTTTGAGGGGTATTGGAAATTTTCACCTCTTTCGCTGGTGGGCACTATTCAGACTCCAACTATGGTTATGGTAGGGATGGACGACTTGAGGACGCCACCTTCTGAGGCGAAGCAATTATATCACGCACTTAAATTGAGAAAAATTGAAACTGTTTTTGTGGAAATTCCAGAAGCTAGTCATGGAATTGCAAACCGCCCGAGCAACCTGATCACAAAAGTGGCTCATACGGTAGCCTGGCTCGATAAATATAGACCAGAAGCTAAAGAATAATGCCAAAAAGAAAAAGACATTGGGGATTAAACTTGTTGATCATTATTGTCGTGATACTATGTATCCTGGCTTTTGTGGCCCACGCCAAAAACTGGATCCAAACAGAAGGAGATCGGATTCAAATTCTTTCGGGAATCTTCTATGAAGATATCAACCTCGGTCAAATGGATAGTCTCATTTGGATAGATAAGATCCCCCAAATGGAACGGAAATGGGGATTTTCTGCATGGGCTGTTGAAAAGGGTATTTTTGTTGACAGTTTGTATCCCGATAAAAGAATCCGTGTTTTTGTGGATAATCTTAGAAACAGAAAAATTAAAATGGTCTATGGGGATAGCCTGGTATTGTATTTGAATTATTCAGATTCTGTTAAGACAGATGTCTTGTTTAATAGGTTCACAGAATTAAAAGAAGTATCGAAAGCACAATTAATAAAAGAAAATTAAGTTTAAGATATTTGCATTACCTAATCTAAATAGCCACATGAAATCCCTGCTATTCACACTCCTATTTTTCCCTGTCGTATTGCTAGCTCAACATAATATTTCACTTGAGATCAATAATGTAAAAACATCAAGTGGGACAATTAATGTTGCCATTTATGATGAATCTGAGGGATTTCTGAAATTCGATAAGGTTTTTAAGGCAGACAGTATCGGTGCGAAAAAGGGAAAAACGGAAATGCGTATTACCGGACTCCCCGAAGGAGAATACGCCCTGGCTATTTTTCATGATGAAAATGGCAATAGTAAACTAGACACTAATTGGTTAGGGATACCAAAAGAAGCTATTGGATTTTCAAATGCACGTATGAAGACATTCGGGCCGCCTCAATTTAAGGAGTGTGCTTTTACACTTCGCAATAATCAAAAGATAGAGATCTCTCTTTAACTACTTGAACGTTGTAATCTTTATTACGCCACCGCCACCCCGTGAGCCATAAATTGCAGTATCAGGTCCGGTTATAGCTTCGATTTCCTTCACATTAATACTTTGTACTAATTGATTGATATCGGTAAAGGAATTACCTACTGGATATCCGTCCAGTATATATAAGGGTTCAACAACAAAACTGCCGCTTACATCTGTTTGGGTCTTATTAAAAACTGGTACACCTCCCCTGATTACGATGCCAGGTAATTGGCGGATGCGGTTTATTAAGGAAATAGAGGCCCTGTTTTTCTGTTCAAGGGTTTCCTTCTCCGGATTGGGATTTGCAGCCTTATTAGCGGAACCGCATGAAGCAAAGGTGGCAAGACAAAAAAGGAGAATCGATAGCTGTTTCATAAGAGTTTCTTTTCACTCCATAAATTAAGAATTAATAATAACTGCAGTCCCAATTTAATGGTATTCGGTAAGATTTAACATATTTTTTGCAGTTATACAAATCTTATAATCAATTACTTAGAAATAAATGTGGATTTTAAGCGTTTAATTTAAAGGTTCTTTCCGGATTAGAATTGGAAATGCCTAACCCAAACAAACCATAAACAACCACAAAATGCCAACACGAATATTAACCGCCATTCTTGTTTTCTGTTTTCATTTTGGCATACTACAAGCGCAGAATGGGGTAAGTATAGATGGTAGACTACAACCTCTGCTCAAAGACTTCTTTGAGCAATGTGATAAATACGATATCTCATATTATGAAAAGCTGTTTCAATTACAAGCGATCGATATGGTTCAGGATCTGCCATTAGAGGAAGGTAATACGGTATTAGGAATGGTCTCAAGGGATGTCAGTGGAAATGTAGATAAGATCTTAATAAATTGGGCTGCTATGCTTGATCCTGAAATTCTCAAAGTGGTTGCATTTCATGAATTCGCGCATCATTTTCTGGATTATAAACATACATGTCAGGATTGTGATGAGATCATGGCCGTGACCAATACGAGCTATTTTAATATTGCCAGGGACTGGGATAATCAAGTCGAACAGTTATTTCTTACTTCACCAGCTTATCAGCAACGCAAATCGAAGAAAATTGTAGCGAACACCTACGATTAATTTTCATTTAGCGATCTTGTTGCTAAATTAATTTCATGAATACGATCTTGCTAGTCCAATTCATGGGCCCTTTTTTGGGGCTACTTGCCATTGTAATAGGGGCCTTTGGAGCGCATAGGCTAAAAAAGCGTTTCACCATTGAAGAACGCCTTCAATTTGATACGGGTCTTAAATTTCACCTGATTCATGCAGTTCTTTTGGTAATTCTGGGATTCAACCTCGGATTTACATCACCTCTTGAAGACTATATTGTCTATTCCTTCATTTTAGGAACCTTTCTTTTTTCTTTTAGTATTTATGGATTAACCTGGGCTGCTTCACGCAATAAATCGGCTAAATGGCTGGGCCCCATTACGCCTATTGGTGGGCTACTACTACTTGTCGGATGGGGATTGCTGCTTTACTACGGGATCGACTTTATTGTCTAATCAATGACATCCACATTCATCATTATCGCATGAATGAGCGCCTTGCTTGTTCTTTGCCTGCATTCGTTTTGGTAAGAGATATTTCCGGATAAGGAAAAAAAGTGCCAGGCCTAAGGCTACATAGACGAATATGTCTTGAAAAGATACCATGCTATTGCAATATTTGATAAGCCAATAATGCTATAAGATAGGCAAAAAGGGTCATCCCGACTAATTGCATCATAGGCCATTTCCAACTGTTTGTCTCTTTCTTAACAATGGCCAATGTACTCATGCATTGCATGGCAAAGGCATAGAAAAGAAGAAGTGATATACCCGAAGCCAAATTAAATAAGGGCTTTTTATTTCGGACGTTTACCTCCATTGCCATCCTGTGTTTGATAGTATCCTCTTCCTCACTCCCCACACTATAAATAGTTGAAAGCGTACTCACAAATACTTCACGTGCAGCGAAAGAAGTTAAAATTGCCACTCCAATTTTCCAGTCATAGCCCAGAGGCTGTACCATGGGCTCTATAAATTTACCCATGATCCCAATATAGGAATGTTCTAAACGGAAACTTGCGATCTCTTGCTGCCTGGCACTCTCCTGAATATTCGAAATTTGTGAATATTGTTCTCCTTGTTCTATATCAGCAAGTTGAGAATCAATATATTGCCGACTTTGCATGCTAAAACCCTCTGCATTGATGCGCTCAGTAACCAATTGCTCTGCATCCCGGAACTCTTCTCGATACCCATTTGAGCCTAAAAACCAAAGAACAATTGCAATTGCCAAAATGATCTTTCCCGCCCCATAGACAAAACTCTTTGTTTTTTCGACAGCAGTAAATAATACATCCTTGATCCTTGGCACTTTGTATGAAGGCATTTCCATAACAAAGAATTGCCGGTTTTTTAGTTTAAGGATGTGATGCAGGATCTTTGCCGAAAATAAGGCAGCACCAAAACCCATAAAATATAATATTAAGAGCGTCAATGCCTGATAGCTAAAACCTAAAAAAGTGCCTGCAGGAATGACTAATGCGATAATGATCAGGTATACAGGGAGCCTTGCCGAGCAAGTAACAAAGGGTGTAACCAGGATGGTTATCAGCCTTTCCTTCCAATTGGTGATGTTCCTGGTGGCCATGATTGCAGGGATGGCACAGGCTGCACCTGAAATTAGCGGCACAATACTTTTGCCACTGAGCCCAAAAGGTCGCATAAGTCTGTCCATTAGGAATACCACCCGACTCATATAACCGGATTCTTCCAGGATGGCGATAAAGAAAAATAGAAAGGCGATTTGGGGAATAAAAATGACGATACCGGCAATACCAGCTAAAATGCCTTCTGCGATAAGATCAGTAAATACCCCTGAAGGTAATGTGATTTTTACCCATTGGCTCAAAGCAGCAAATTGCTCGTCAATAAAGTCCATCGGGTAACTACTCCAGTCATAAATAGCCTGGAAGATCAAAAGAAGGATAAGGAAGAAAATTATATAGCCGAAAACCTTATGCATAAGGATCCTATCTACGGTAGCCCTGAGCCCTTTTGCAGCGTACAGGTCTACTTCATAAGATTGTTTAAGTGCATTGTTGATGAATTGATATCGAAGTATCGTTTCCTTGTGCTGCAGGCGCTTTAATTCGGAATCTGAGAGTATGCCAAATCCTGCTTCTTCTTTGAGTGGCTTCTTTTCCACCTCCCCGAAATTCGTGTCCTGGGTGATGACCAGCCACAGTTTGTACTGATCTTCATTTGGAAACGTACGCTTTAGCCGATCAAAATATTCAGGGGCTATCCGAGCAGTATCAACTACGGGATTACTTGAAAGTGATTGGTAGTTGGCAATAAATTCCTTGAGGGTTTCTATGCCTGTTTTATTGCGTGCACTGATCAAGGCAATTCGTGTATCCAAATCTTTTTCCAACTGGGCCACATCAATTTTGATGCCCTTGCGTTGCATGCGATCGGCCATATTAATGGCGAGGATAACCGGAATTTTTAGATCTTTTATTTGAGTGTAAAGAAGTAAGTTTCGTTTGAGGTTCTCAACATCACTTATAAGGACAGCCACATCCGGATAATCCTTATCCTTCTTATTCATCAGCAATTCAACTACAACACTTTCATCCAGCGAAGTAGTATTAAGACTATAAGTTCCGGGAAGGTCAATGATGTGGGCTTTTAGTCCGCGTGATAGCTTGCAAATCCCTTCTTTTTTCTCTACGGTGATCCCCGGATAATTACCCACCTTTTGATTCAATCCCGTGAGCTCATTGAAAATGGAAGTTTTGCCCGTGTTGGGGTTCCCGATCAAAGCAACGTTAATACTCTTACTCATGCTTAAGAGGACTTAACGGAAACACCTGTATTTGTGAAGCAACAGTACGCCGGATAGCAATATGGGAGCCATTGACATTGACATAGATTGGACCATTCAATGGGGCT
>Ga0224508_10001305_pt1 | contig 22526 bp, 19 predicted proteins | sample SF_Jan12_sed_USG_4_FD_170157 | JGI IMG/M metagenome (GOLD analysis project Ga0224508, IMG submission 170157) | Sediment microbial communities from San Francisco Bay, California, United States - SF_Jan12_sed_USGS_21 | ecosystem: Environmental > Aquatic > Marine > Sediment | place: USA... | reverse complement strand
CAAACAGTTTTTCAGAATTGGTCATGATTCTATGAATGAAACGAATGGATTCTCACATCATACAATAAACTACGGGGATCGATCCTGGATTTCAAACCGCCGTGCGGCGACCACAATCAGCAACAGTACCGGGAGACCGAGAATCGCGGTGATCAGGAAAAAGTCAGGATAACCGACCGCATCGACGATGGATCCCGAGTAACCTCCCAGCACCTTTGGTATCAAGGTCATCAGCGAGCTGAAGATCGCGAACTGCATAGCGGTAAAGGATATGTTGGTCAGACTCGACAGAAACGCGACGAAAGCGGCGCTCGCGATTCCCGCCGACAGGTTATCCGCCGAAATGATGACGTAAAGCCATAACATATCGTAGCCAATACTTGCCAGCAGCATGAACAACAGGTTGGTCGCCGCTGACAGCACCGCCCCTAAAAACAATATGCGCATTACGCCGAAACGCAGCGCGAGCAAACCCCCGAGAAAGCCGCCGGCGATCGTCATCAATAAACCGAAGGTTTTGACCACGCTGGCAATCTCGGACTTGCTGAAACCGAGATCCTGGTAAAACACGTTGGATATAACCCCGAGTACAATATCCGAAATGCGGTAAACGCCGATCAGTGCGAGCAGTATCCACGCGAACGACCAGCCGTAGCGTCTAAAGAAATCGCGGATCGGCATCAGGTAAGCCCGCTCTACCATCGGGTAACCAACGATGCCCGATTTGACCAGTACCAGGGCCAGCACCCACATGATCAACAGGGCCAGGGCCAGGCGTAGCGTTTCCACCAGGAACGCCGCCAGGAAAGGATTGGCCAGCATTGCCCCGAGCGAAGTCTTGATACTGCCGGCGATATCTCCTGAAAAGAAAAACACGGCAACGAAGCCCCCGATCGCGACCACGAAAATTAACAGGAATCGCGCATAGTCCTGGCCCGTATCCAGGACGCCACCACTCTCGGACTGCGATGGTTCATCGATGACCAGCGTGGTGGTTACGCCGACCAGCATAGCAAGCGCCATTGCGCAATAAGTCCATTGCCATGCGGGGTAATAATAGGCGCCGCCACTGGTACCAAACCAGTCGGCTAAAAATAATGAACCCGCGCCTGCCACCAGCATGCCGATTCGATAACCGGCGATGTAAGTAGCCGACATCATCGCCTGTAACTCGGCTTTGGCCGATTCAATGCGATAAGCATCGATAACGATATCCTGGGTTGCCGACGAGAAACCGAGTAAAACCGCGGCCAAAGCCATCAAGGTCAAACTCGACTGCTTCGCGGCCGGATCGATCGCGGCCATCGCGAGAATTGCGACAATTACCGCAAACTGCGCCAGCAGCATCCAGGCGCGTCGTCGACCGAGCTTGCGGGTCAAACCGGGCAGCGGCAACTGATCAACCAGCGGCGCCCAGACGAACTTGAATGAATAGCCGAGAGCGGCCCAACTGAAATAAGTCACCGCGGCTCGCTCGGCCCCGGCCTCGCGTAGCCACAAGCTCAATGACGAGAAAATCAGCAGCAAGGGAATACCGGCTGAAAAGCCGAGGAACAGCATCGTCACAACGCGCCGATGTAAAAATAATCCTAGCGGAGAAACGGCTTGCAGATCCTGCTGCCGCACTAGCCCGCGGGCTCCAGGTCATAGTCCATAATTAACGGTGCATGGTCGGAAAAGCGCCGTTCCTTATAAATCCGTGCGCCTCGAATCGAGTCTTTCAGGCCCGGTGTGACGACCTGGTAGTCGATACGCCAGCCCACGTTCTTGTCCCAGGACTGGCCACGGTTTGACCACCAGGTGTACTGCTCGTCGCGTTTATCCACCGCACGAAACGCATCGACATAGCCCACGCGTTCGAATAAATCTGTCAGCCAGGCACGCTCCTCGGGCAGGAATCCCGAGTTTTTCTGGTTCGAGCGCCAGTTTTTCAGATCGATATTCTGATGTGCAACATTCCAGTCACCGCAGATGATGAATTCACGCCGTTTGCGCCGCAATGACTGTAGGTGCAGCATAAAGCTCTCGAGAAAGCGCCACTTGGATTCCTGGCGGTGATCACCCGACGAACCCGATGGCGCATATAGTGATATCACGGAAAGGTTGCGGTAGCGATACTCGAGGTAGCGACCCTCGTTATCGAACTCCGATTCACCGTAGCCGCGAATCACCTGCAATGGTTGTTGCTTGCTATAAATCGCGGTACCGGCATAACCTTTCTTCAGCGCGTCGTAGTAGCTGCAAAAATATTGATGAGGGTGGAACATTGGCTGGTCCAGCTGGTCGGTTTGCGCCTTGGTTTCCTGAACACAGATAAAATCCGCGCGCTGGCGAGGTAGCCAGTCGAAAAATCCCTTGCGCGACGCTGCCCGAATACCGTTGATGTTTATTGAGATCACGCGCATCTTAAACTGCTACCATTATTCAATTCTGGCGATATGATACATGACTTAACATATCCAACTAATAACCATTCGCCCATGCAAGCCTACCAATCCCGATTCGTCGAGTACTGCCTGCAGCGTGGTGCCCTGAAGTTTGGCGAATTCACGCTCAAATCAGGTCGCGTCAGCCCCTACTTTTTCAACGCCGGTATTTTTAACCGTGGCGCGGACCTCGCCGCACTCGCCGAGTTTTACGCCGACGCAATTCAGCACAGCAAAATTGACTTCGATCTGCTGTTTGGACCCGCTTACAAGGGCATCCCGCTGGCGGCGATTACGGCGAGCGCGCTGTACCAGAAGTATCAACGTGATATCCCCTACGCGTTTAACCGCAAAGAAGCCAAGGACCACGGTGAAGGGGGCAATACAGTTGGCGCTGATATCAGGGGTCGCGTCATGATTATCGACGATGTCATCACCGCTGGGACCGCAATCCGGGAGTCCATCGCATTAATCGAGTCGCTCGGGGCCGAGGTTTGCGCGGTCATGATTGCCCTCGATCGCCAGGAAAAAGGCTCGGGCCAGCTTTCCGCGATTCAGGAACTGGAACAACAGGGGAGGCGTGTCATCTCGATCATAACGCTGGACCAGATTCTCGAGTACCTGCAAACCAGCGGCGACACCGGGCACCAGGCGTCGATCCAGGCTTACCGGAACCGTTATGGCATCGATTGAACTCAACCCGAACAATTCAGTCTACTAGGCTGTTACGATAAAAAAAACAGGTGCACCATGCTTAGAATCCTATTGCTGAGTGGTCTAATCTCGTTTTCTGCATACGCCGGCGATCCGATAGTAATAAGCAGCGGTGACAGGCAGACTGCTGTTGTCGAACTCTACACCTCGGAGGGATGCAGTAGCTGCCCGCCAGCCGATCGCTGGTTATCGCGCCTGATCGAGACACCGAAGGACGAGGTCGACGTGCTCGCGCTGTCGTTTCATGTCGACTACTGGGATTACCTGGGCTGGAAAGACCGCTTTTCCAGTGCAGAATATACACGTCGACAGCGCCAACTCGGTGCCAACAACCTGCAGCGTACCATTTATACACCCGAGTTTTTTGTCAACGGTATGGAAGCACGTGGCGCTGCTAACATTCTGGATAAAATCCAGCAATCCAACCGGCAGCAGGCACCACTTGAACTGAAACTGACTGTCTCCGGGGACAAAACTGAGCTCGTCCTCGACCTTCATTCTCCTAGAGACCGTGACACCATCGGCCAAATCCATCACCGTTACCTGGTTTATGAAAATAACCTGTCCACCGACGTCAAGCGCGGGGAAAATTCAGGTGAAACGCTGCGACACCAGCAAGTGGTTCGCTACATGAGCCGGCCGCAGAGCTTACAGTTGAATAACAGTCATCGTATTGCGATAGCGCCCGACTGGAATCCGCAGAATATCGGTGTTGCAGTGCTGGTTACTTCGCCGGGAGACAGGCAATACCTGCAGGCATTACATACGCCAGTGTCCAGTCTAATGGGGCTGCAATAGCCTCTAAATTCATGAAAAATCCGAATTATTAAACTATTATGCCTGTTACGATCTGAATGACCCTACGCGGTCAGGGACGAAACAACGCAGTGCGCATAGAAGGCAAGAACCTACATTTCCGCTTAACATTATTGTCGGTCATGCTGCTGGCACTGATGCTCTCTGCTTTCTCGAAGCAGACGACAGCGGGCGCCCTGTATAAATGGATCGATGAAAACGGCCAGATTCGCTACAGCGATCGGCTTCCACCCAGCCAGGTCAAAAAGAAACACCAGCAGTTAAATTCACAGGGTGTGGTCCTGACAACCAAGGAAGCAGCCAAGAGCGACGAGGAATTGGCAGCGGAGGCTGAAGCCACACGCAGGCTGGAAGAGGAAAAGGCCAAACAGGCAAAGCTCAAGGAGGCTCAGGATAAAAAAGACCAGGTATTGTTGCTGACTTTCAGTTCCGAGGAAGAGCTCGGCATCGTGCGTGATAATCGTCTCGATGTGCTCGATTCGGTGATTCAGTTGATCAACAAGAGCATCAATTCCACCCAGCAAAGACTCGATGAATTACATGGGAATGCTGACGCTCTTTACCTTTCCAAAGGCAAAGAGGTTCCGGGTGGACTTGCCCAGAAAATCGAACACTTTACGCGCAAGCTCGAGAACCGCAATGCCCAGCTAGCATCGAAACTGGACGAGCAGGATAAAATAAACCAGCAGTACGAAAAGGATGTGGCTCGTTTCCGAGAGCTCACAACCGAGACCAACTAGGCCTGAAGGCCACTAATTCTGATGCGCACCTTTTATCAGTGTGCCTACCCCGGAATCCGTCAATAACTCCAGTATCACCGAGTGTTTTACCCGTCCATCGATGATCTGACTGGTGCGCACACCAGCCTTGACCGCATCCAGTGCGCAGCGCACTTTCGGCAACATACCACCAGCAATGGTACCGTTGGCGATCAAACGTTCGGTTTCCTCGGCACTAAGGCCCGTCAGTAACTTGCCATCCGGATTCAGCACCCCGGGGGTATTGGTTAGTAACAATAATTTTTCTGCACCTAGCACTTTAGCCAGTTCGCCGGCAACCAGATCGGCATTTATATTGTAAGAAGAGCCATCGGCGCCAACGCCGATGGGGGCAATTACCGGGATAAAATCATCGTCGTCCAGCATCGCTACCACCGCGGGATCGATTGACTCGACTTCCCCGACCTGGCCCAGATCGTTATCGTCTGTGTTGCTTCCTGCCAGTTTCATTTTTCGCGCCGTGATCATACCGCCATCCTTACCGGTCAATCCGACAGCACGTCCACCGTGACCGTTGATCAAAGATACGATTTGCTTGTTCACCTGACCACCCAGCACCATTTCGACGACATCCATGGTTTCATTGTCGGTAACCCGCATACCCTCGATGAAGCGACTTTTCTTGCCTATCTGTTCCAGCAACTTGCCAATTTGCGGGCCTCCACCGTGCACGATAACCGGATTGACACCGATCTGTTTCAGCAACACGATGTCCTGTGCGAAGCTGCTCTTCAGCGCCTCGTCAACCATCGCGTTGCCGCCAAATTTGATTACCACCGTCTTCCGGTCCAGCGCCTGGATATAGGGCAAGGCCTCGATCAGAATATCCGCTACGCTGCCCTTGTCTACTGTCATGCCCGAGGTTACCTGTTACGAACGGGCGCTAGTATAGCGCTCGGCAATTAAATCAATTAGTTGTTTTGCGACGCCGGACTTACTGCCACGCTCGATACTACCGTGTCCGTCCCGCCAGAAAACTTCAAGCTGGTTAAAGTCAGTTTCAAATCCACTTTCGTCATTTCCAACCCGGTTTGCGGCTATCATGTCGAGATTCTTCTGTTCGAGTTTGGCCAGTGCATACTTTTCGAGATCCTGCGTTTCCGCGGCAAACCCCACGCAAAAAGGTCTGTTTTCGAGCCCACTGATCGCGGCCAGAATATCGACATTCAAAGTCAGCTGCAGCGACATCGTTTCTGCTGATTTCTTGATCTTGTTTTCAGCCACCTGCTCGACACGGTAATCGGATACCGCTGCACAGCCTATGAAAATTTCACTCTGAGATGCCCGTTGCATCACCGCTTCGTACATTTGTTGTGCCGATTCCACCGTAACCAGCTTCGCACCGGTCGGCGCGATTAAGGCTACCGGGCCACTGACCAGGGTTACGTCAGCTCCCGCCTGCAGTGCGGCCTCCGCAAGCGCATAGCCCATCTTGCCTGAACTGCGATTGCTGATATAGCGCACCGGATCGATCGCTTCCCGGGTCGGACCGGCAGTCAACAACAGCCTGGTTCCCTGCAGCCTGCCGGGTGCGAATTGCAGCACCATGTTATCCAGCAATTGTTCGGGCTCGAGCATGCGACCGGGACCCACATCACCACAGGCCTGCTCACCGGCGGACGGCCCCCAGACCAGAACCCCGCGAGCAGTGAGTTGATTTAAATTGTCCTGTGTTGCCGGATTGGCGAACATCTGCTGGTTCATCGCGGGCGCCACCGCGACCGGTCGCTTGCTTGCGAGACATAAGGTCAGCAGCAGGTTATCGGCGTATCCCGCACCCATCTTGCCGATAAAATCAGCCGAGGCCGGTGCCACCAGCAGCAGGTCACACCAGCGCGCGAGCTCGATATGATCCATGGCTGATTCCGCTTCGGCATCGAACAAATCGATATAGACCCGGTGACCACTTAAGGCCTGGTACGTCAGCGGTTGTACGAATTCCTGCGCGGACGGTGTCATCACGACGCGCACCTCGGCGCCTGCCTTAACTAGCAGGCGTACCAGTTCAGCAGACTTGTAAGCAGCAATGCCGCCGGTAACTCCGAGCAGAATTTTCTTGTTGATGAGCGCTTGCATTTATTCTATTTTAGCGGCTAAGGACAGCAGGTAAAGGAATACCCGTGACTATCTCTCGATGGCCCAGTGGCGAACAGCCCCGCGAAAAACTGGTTAGCCGGGGCGCGCAAGCGCTCTCTGATGCGGAGCTACTGGCAATATTGCTGCGCACCGGTGTCGCGGGCAGCACCGCCGTGGACCTCGCACGTCAACTACTAGTCGATTACGGTTCGATACGCGGCATACTCGATGCCGACGCAGAAAGTCTATGCAGCCACAAGGGACTCGGCACGGCCAAGTTTGTGCAGTTACAGGCGGCGCTCGAAATTGCGCGACGGCATTTATCGGAAGCTCTCGCTCACGGTAACTGCCTTACCAGTCCCGAACAAACCAGGAACTACCTGAGTGCGCGCCTGCGTGATTACAAATACGAGGTATTTGCCTGCCTCATGCTGGATAATCGCAACCGGGTGATTGCATTTAGGGAAATGTTCCGCGGCACCATAGACGGGGCATCGGTGTTTCCCCGTGAAGTCGTCAAGCAGGCGCTAGCCGATAACGCCGCCGCGGTAATACTCGCGCATAACCATCCTTCCGGTATCAGTGAACCGAGCCAGGCGGATATTCGTATAACCGAACGCCTGCAGAAAGCATTAGGGCTTGTTGATATCCGCGTGCTGGATCACGTTATTATCGGCGACGAGATTAACTGCCTTTCCGAACGAGGTCTGATTTGACCGCGGTTTCGAACCAGGCGGCAACCTGCCCGGCCTCGAGTGGGTGACTAATATAGTAACCCTGCACATGATCGCAGTGCATCCTGGTGAGCAATTCGCACACAGCCAGCGTTTCAACACCCTCGGCAACTACTTTCAAATCGAGCGTATGGGCAAGTTCAATCGTCGCCTTGACGATCAACTGGTCATCAGGATTACTGGCGATATCGCGTACGAAAGACTGGTCAATTTTAAGCTTTTCGACAGGCAACTCCTTCAAATAGGTCAGCGAAGCCTGTCCGGTACCGAAGTCATCAATTGACAGCGACAAGCCCATCACGCCGAGATGCGACAGTACTTCGACCACCTCTCCTGGATCCTGCATGATTTGACCTTCGGTTATTTCGATCACGATTTGTTTGGGCGCGACCTGGTACTGGGTTAAATAGGTTTCTATGCGCTCGGGCAGCCGCCGATCGTGCAGATCAATCATCGACAAATTAATTCCGACCGCTAAATCATCCAGGTCGGATTCACTGATAAACCGACAGGCCGTTTCGATAATCCAGTTGGTTAGCGGTTTGATCAACTGATTCTGTTCAGCCAGTCGAATCGTTTGATCGATGGATACCTCGTGCTTTTGAGGGTCCTTCCAGCGTAACAGTGCTTCGAGGTAAATCGTATCGTAGCTCTCCAGGTCGACAACCGGTTGATACACCAGTTTCAACTCGTCGTTGTCAAGCGCACGACGGATGGCCTGTATCATCGTAAATCCGGTAGTGTCGATGACCTCGTCCGAATCGCGGAAAAATTGCATTGGCCAGTCGCTGTTTTCAGCCTCGACCAGGGCACTGCTGGCATTCTGGTAAAGTGAGTCCGCGTCAACCGCGTCATCGGGATAAATCGCAATTCCGAAAAAGGCCCTTAATTCAAATTCGCGCCCGTAGATCTGGTACTGTCGCACGATTGAAAGGTAAATTTTCTCGACCAGGGTGTTCAACTGGTCGCGTTGTTGAACTTCAAGCAGTATCGCAAACAGGTTCCTCTCGAAACGTGCAACCTGATCGCTCTCGCGCAAGCATTCACGTAGCCCCTGGGTAACCTGTCGCAGCAACGCGTCGACAATATACTGTCCGCGCTGCTGCGCAAAAGCGTCAAGCCCCGCGATATCGATCATGACCAGGGCATATTTGCGCCCGCTGCGTTTTCCCTCGAGTATTGCCTGCGACAGGCGGTCTTCAAAAATGACGCGGTTGTTGAGCCCGGTGACGGGGTCACGCTTGGCCATTTTTTGCATCACGTTGAAATCGTCAATCATCGCTTCGAGCCCGGGCCTGACCGTGCCTTGACGACCACTCGTATTCTCCTGCTGACTCTTCGCCGCCAGGTGCATCTTCTCGGCAAGTTGGAGCAGGGGTCTGATCAAGTTCAGATGTAACAACACCAGCGCCAGCGACGCGGCAACTACCAGTAACGCGAACACGATCGCCGCCTGGCTTTTGAAAAGATCCCAGAAGGTCAGCGTTTGTAACTCCAGGTGCAGCTCGGCAAACACGTCCTTCTCTGTACCCACCGGAATCGTAATCTGGCTACCCCGATCACCATCGGCGTTGAACTCCTGGTACTGTATGCCTCGCTCATTCTCGGCGGCGCGCTGCAAATAGCGGCCGGACTTGCTTGAGAACTCGACCAGAAAATCGAAATAATCCATGCTGACCAGCAATACCGCAGGATTGCCCTCGGCTGCAACCGGACCGGCGATTTCAAGCAATGCCTTGTCATCGATACGACAACTCGAAATCTGTGGAACCAGGAAATTATCGAAGTTATCCCGGTTCATCTGGCTCGGCTGCTGGCAACCTGGTTTACTGGATTTCGACACCGGCCGCCCTTCCTGGTCGAAATGCACCAGGTTGACCGCCCAGATACTCGGATTCCGCTGGTAATAACTCCACAGGAAAGACTGGAAGGCCTGGGTGTCGGCCGATGACTCGGCCAGCGTGCTGAGCAGGTAATATTGCGATTGCAGCCAGAGATGCTGCTTTTGCTGCAACTGCAACACCTGTGCATGCAGGTTTTGCCGTAGCGTCGTGGTATTCTGTTGGCCCTGGCGATCGATCATCACTAACAATGACAGGCACCACAAGGTAAACATCAGCAGGGTCATGCCGGTCACCACCAGCACGCTGAAAGAAGAGATATTGAGTTTCAGAAATCGGGACACTGGTTACTCGATGTTTTGCACCTGTTCACGCATCTGTTCAATCAGGACCTTGAGATCAACAGCATATTGCGTGGTCTGACTGTCCTGGGATTTCGACCCCAGGGTATTGGCTTCCCGGTTGAGTTCCTGCATCAGAAAATCCAGCCTTCGACCAACCGCTTCATTACGATCCAGCACATTTAACACTTCGGTCACATGGGTATCGAGCCGATCGAGCTCTTCCTCGACATCGAGTTTTTGCGCCAGCATAACCAGCTCCTGCTCGAGTCGGTCCTGGTTCGCATTTTCACGCCACTGTTTCAATTTTTCGTCAAGATTGGCTTCCCATTTCTGGCGCAGCGCATCCATCATTGCAGGTCGATGCTTGCGTACTTCGGCGACGATACCACTGATCTGCGCACAGCGGCTGCGGATTGATTCATCGAGTGCCTTACCTTCCGTCTCGCGACCCTTCTGCAACTGTTTCAGGGCCGACTTGAGACAGGACATTGCCAGTTGATCGAACGCGGTCAAATCCCGCTCAACGTCGGCTATTACGCCTGGCCAACTCAAGATATCGGCAACCGATAACTTGCTGCCTTCATGCACGATATTTAGAACCTGTTGTTCAACCTTGCGCAGGCTCAGCACGATATCCTCGTTCAGGCTTATGTCACGCTGTTGCCTGTGATCAAGCTTGTAGCGCAAGCCCAGGTCAATCTTGCCGCGCGCCAGGTATTTCGGCAGTAGCTTGCGGATTTCGGGCTCGAGGTGCCTGAAGTCTTCCGGTACCTTGATGCCGGGCTCGAGGTAGCGATGATTGACCGAGCGCAGTTCCCAGATAATCGATCCGGCTTCGTTGGTCTCCTCTACCCGGGCAAAGCCGGTCATGCTTCGTATCACAATATGAGTCTCAGAGTAATTGCAGGTGGCATCATAGCCTATTTTCCCGATTCCCTTAAACCACATATCAAATCAAAACCAAATGTTGCGGACGGCTATAAGCTGGATGAGTATAATTGCCGCTCATTTTACGGAGACGACATAATGCGACCCAGTGCGCGTGCAGCGGACGAGCTGAGACCGGTCAGGATTTCCCGAAACTATATTAAACATGCCGACGGTTCGGTGCTGATTGAGTTCGGTGATACCCGCGTAATCTGCACCGCTTCGGTAGAAAACTCGGTGCCCGGATTTTTACGTGGCCAGGGCAAGGGCTGGGTCACGGCCGAATACGGTATGCTGCCGCGATCTACCGGTAATCGTATGCGGCGCGAAGCGAGTGCCGGGCGACAGGGAGGGCGCACGATGGAGATACAGCGTCTTATCGGACGCGCGTTACGCGCCAGTATCGACACTAAAAAACTCGGAGAACGCACGATCACGGTCGATTGCGACGTCATTCAGGCCGATGGTGGCACACGCACAGCGGCTATCTCTGGCGCCTGGGTGGCACTTTCCGATTCGATACAGGGGTTAATCGACGCGGGTGAGCTTGAACTGAATCCGGTCGAATGCCAGGTAGCCGCAATTTCGGTGGGCATTTACGATGGTGAGGCGGTACTCGATCTCGACTATGCCGAAGACTCGAGCGCGGAAACCGATATGAATGTTGTTATGAACAACCAGGGCGGATTTATTGAAGTCCAGGGCACTGCCGAGGCAGCCGCTTTTAGCGACCAGGAATTGAACAGCATGCTTAGCCTGGCGCGTGCCGGTATTAATCGTATCTTTGAATTCCAGTTACAGGCGTGAAACGGCTGGTACTGGCATCCGGAAATCCCGGCAAGCTGAAGGAGCTATCGGCACTCCTCGGGGATCTCGGCTATGAGCTGCATGCCCAGTCTGAATTCGACGTGCCCGAGGTCGCCGAAACCGGGACCACTTTCGTCGAGAATGCGATTATCAAGGCACGACACGCAGCCGCCCTTACCGACTTGCCGGCACTGGCGGATGACTCCGGAATAGAAGTTGATGCACTCCATGGCGCGCCCGGGGTTTACAGCGCGCGCTTTTCAGGACCCGGTGCCAGCGATGCCGACAACAATTCCCTGCTGGTTGAAAAGTTAAGCGACATACCTTCCCGGCAGCGTAGCGCAAGATATCGCGCCGTAATCGTCTTGATGCGCCACGCCGCTGACCCGTCACCACTAATCTGCGAGGGTAGCTGGGAAGGCATAATCCAGCTCGAACCCGCGGGTGACGGCGGCTTCGGGTACGATCCCTACTTTTTCCTGCCCGACCGAGGATGCACCAGCGCACAGCTAAGCGCCGCAGAAAAGAATCGCCTGAGTCATCGCGGCAAGGCCTTGGCAGAGCTAAAGCGCAAGCTGGTCGAGCAAGGTGTTTAACAGCAATCCGCCGCTGGGACTGTATATTCACCTGCCTTGGTGCACAAAGAAATGTCCCTACTGCGACTTTAATTCACACCAGGCGGAGACGATCCCGGAACAGGAGTATGTCGAGGCCTTGCTGAACGACCTGGAGCAGGATTTACCACTGGTTTGGGGGCGTTCCATCGAGACCATATTTATCGGCGGCGGCACCCCCTCGCTTTTTTCCGCGGCTGCCATCGAAAACCTGATGTCAGGACTGCGCGCGTTGCTGAATTTCGCACCGGCGGTCGAGATTACGATCGAGTCGAATCCGGGCAGCGCCGATGCCGCAAACTATCGGGGCTACCGTCAGACCGGCGTTAACCGGCTCTCCATCGGGGTACAAAGTTTCAACGATCAAAACCTGCGGGTGCTCGGTCGCGTGCACGATGGCAACCAGGCATTGCGCGCCTTTGCGATGGCACGCGAAGCGGGTTTCGAGAACATCAACCTGGACCTGATGTTCGGGCTGCCCGCACAAAGTGTCGCCGATGCCAGTGACGACCTCGGGCGGGCAATCGAGCTTGGTCCCGAGCACATATCGCACTATCAACTGACAATCGAACCGAACACGCTGTTTCACCACGCTCCCCCGACAGATATGCCGGATGACGATTTAAGCTGGGAACAGCAAAACGCCTGCCAGTCCCTGCTCGAAAGGAACGGTTATCGACAGTACGAAGTTTCAGCTTACAGCCTCGAGAAAAAGCAGTGCGAGCACAATATGAACTACTGGCAGTTCGGCGATTACCTCGGCATCGGTGCCGGCGCACACGGCAAGATTACAATCGCTGGCGAAAACCGCGTGATCCGGCGGATACGCCAACGCCAGCCGCGAGCCTACCTTGAACAGGGTGGTCACGGCACCATTACCAGCGAAACCAAGCTCGACGAAGACGATCTGTTGTTCGAATTCATGCTCAACGCGCTGCGGCTCAGACACGGTTTTCCGGTTCGACTGTTTCGCGACAACACCGGGCTACCGCTAAATTCGGTGTTGCCCGGGCTGGAACTGGCCCGCGACAAGGGCCTGGTCGTTTTTGATCACGAAAAAATCACCCCCACGGTACTGGGATTTTGTCATTTAAACGACCTGCAAACCCTGTTTTTACGCCAGCAGACCCCAAAAAGAAGGCCCTTCTTCGATTCTGCGGAGGGAATTATTCACAACTGAAAATTTAACTCGAAAAAATGTCAAGTTGTTTTTTCGATTTTTCGCTGGAATACACCCGGGTTTGCTAAATAATTGATTTTTATCCCTTTTATCAGGTGGTTAAAAAATGACTAATCTAACAAAAACCAAGGTTTCAACAGGCCCTGGCTGACATCGATCATAGTTATGCACAAACTTATCCACAGTTTTTGTGGATAAAATCACGGTGAATAATCGGTTCAGGGTTTTATGATTAATTACTTATAAATCACTTTAAGTTCCATGCCTAAGTTAAAAACGAAAAGGCGCGGTAGCAGCCAGAAAAAACTTGCACTTTTACTACCAAAAGGTCAAAATTCCCGCCCTTTAACGCCAGCCCAGATAGCACTTGCATCATGAAACCAGAAATCCATCCCGAATACAGGGACGTCGTGTTCCAGGACATCTCGTCTGATTTTGCAATCCTGACCCGGTCGACGGTACCCACCAAGGAAACCATCAAGTGGGAAGACGGGAAAGAATATCCATTGCTGAAACTCGAGATTTCAAGCCAGTCGCATCCCTTTTACACGGGCAAGCAGCACATTCTGCAAACCGCAAAGCAGGTAGATAAATTCCGTCAGCGCTACGGCAAGTCATAACGCGAATCGATTCCATGAGAGGGTGCCCAGGCGCCCTTTTTTTTGTCTTGAATAAACTGCATTAGCACCCAATAATTCACGCATGAAGTACGCCACTCTACTGATTCTAATGTTGAGCTTTGCACTCAGCGCCTGTGCGATCAATCCGGTAACCGGAAAACAGGATTTTGTGACAATTTCGGAAGCCGAAGAAATCAACCAGGGGCGGCGTTACCATAAGGAAATAATTGCCACCTACGGCATCTACGATGATCCTGCGCTACAACAATATGTGAACCGGATCGGCCAGGAACTGGCGGCAAAGAGCCATCGCGAAAACCTCAAGTTTACCTTTACGGTGCTGGATTCCCCGGACATAAATGCGTTCGCCCTGCCCGGCGGTTATGTCTACGTCACGCGCGGTATCATGGCCTACCTCGGCTCCGAGGCAGAGCTCGCCGGTGTGATCGGACATGAAATCGGGCACGTCACTGCGCGCCACTCGGTGCGCCAGCAAGGCGGCCAGTTGGCATCGAACATACTCAGCATTCTGGTCGCCGCCACCACCGGCGATCAAGCACTGGGGAATCTCAGTCAGCAGCTCAGTACTGGTTTGATTCGCGGCTACGGTCGCGATCACGAGCTGGAGGCGGATCGCCTGGGTGCCGAATATCTGCATATTGCCGGCTATGACCCGGAGAATATGCTCGAAGTCATCGGCGTACTCAAGGACCAGGAGGTTTATGAAAAAGCGCTGGCAGCCAGTGAGAACCGCCAACCCAATATTTATCATGGTGTATTTTCGACGCATCCGCGCAACGATGATCGTCTTAAAACCGTGGTTCGGAAAGCCAAAAAACTTTCTGTCAAAACCTACCGCGATAACAATCAGGCAGGCTATGAAAAGATGATCGATGGCATGCTCTGGGGTCCCAGCGTCAAGCAGGGTATCGTCACCAATAACCGCTTTGCACATCCCGAGCTCGGCATCGGCCTGCAGTTGCCCAGGGGCTGGAAGGTCGACAACAATCCCCAGTTCCTCGAAGCCAGGAATCCCAAGACCGGTGCCCTGGTGCAGATCGGGGTGATGCCGCTAAAAAAGAATGAAACGCTGGACGGGATGTTAAAACGCCTGACCCAAAGCAAGGAATTGAAGGTCAGCACGAAGGCTTACGGGGTTACCGCAAGTACCCGGGTCAAGCCGCGTGGCGGCGATTACCAACCTGCACGCGTGAGTGCCATTGCGCTCGAGAATTCGCAAGCGCTGACCCTTTTCGGTACCTCAAGCAAAGATCACTTTCCCGACACCGATAAAAAGCTGCTCGACATTAATCAAAGCTTTCGGCGCCTTAACCAGGCGCAAATTGATGCGATCAAGGCCCCACGTTTGAAAATCGTCAATCGCAATAACCGAAACTTTGCAAGCCTGGCGCAACAAAGTGCCCTGGAATACGAGGCTGAAAACACTTTGCGGTTACTCAACCGTGCTTTCCCCAAGGGCGACATCACCACCTTCAACAAGCTGAAAACAATAACGCTTGATGACTAAACGGCGCCCAGGAATATTGCTCTGCTTTACCCTGTTCTGTTGTGTCGCAAGTGCTTCGAATATCGCTGATCCAGTCTGCCAGAAGATCGCCAACAAACTCGCGAGCGTGGGTTACGAGGAATGCGCAAATCTCGAAATGAAGCCAACCGGCCACAGCTCGGTCGACGGGATGCCGTTAATGATCAAGGAATACCCGCCACTCAAGCGACGCAAACCCCAGGGTCGCATACTGCTCGTGGGAGGTACCCACGGTGATGAACTTGCCTCGATCAGCATCGTGTTCAAATGGATGCACATCCTTGAAAAACACCACTCCGGCCTGTTTCACTGGCGCATCAATCCGCTCATGAATCCTGACGGTGCGTTGCAATCCCGGCATCAACGCACCAATGCCAACGGTGTCGATCTGAATCGCAATTTCTCTACCCCCGATAGCCAAAATGGAGCAGCCCTCGACTACTGGAAAGTTAGGACCTATGAAAACGCGCGGCGTTATCCCGGACCTTATCCGCTCAGTGAACCGGAAACCAACTGGTTACACCAGGAGATCGATCAGTTCAAGCCGAATGTCGTGGTTGCGGTGCATGCACCCCACTCGCTGGTTGATTACGACGCGCCCGATCGAAACAACGCCCCCAGACGCATCGGGCACTTGTATAAAAACCTGATGGGCACGTATCCGGGATCACTGGGTAACTATGCCGGGATTCATCTCGGCGTTCCGGTGATAACACTGGAATTGCCACATTCCGGCATCATGCCGACCAAAAAGCAAATTAGTCGCCTCTGGACCGACCTGGTGCGTTGGCTGATACGCAACGTCTAGACCTGGGCAATTATACCCGCACCAGTCCTCGTGATACCCGCGCCAGATTCCATCATGCACGCGAAAACCTGAGCGGCCCGCGTGAACCCGATAAACCTCCAACTCTCACTAGATGATCACCTGTTCGCCGATGACAACCCTGGTAGCCTGTCCAGTGGGCTATAATTATGCGATATTTGAATTAATTATCTCCAGCAGAGACAAAATCGTGTCCAGTTATCCCTATACCCGCAAACGGCGCATGCGCCGTGATGATTTCTCCCGGCGCTTAATGCGGGAGCACTCGTTGAGCCCCAACGACTTTATTTATCCAATGTTCATAGTCGATGGCGAGCAACAGCGCGTTGCGGTTGAATCCATGCCCGGTATCGAACGTGTCAGCATCGACCTGCTACTCGAAGAAGCGAACGAAGTGGCTCGCCTCGGCATACCGGCGATCGCATTGTTCCCCGTGGTAGAAGCATCCGGCAAGAGCGATAGCGCCGATGAAGCCTGGAATCCGGACGGCCTGGTGCAACGCGCGGTGCGTGCACTGAAGACCGCTCAGCCCGACCTCGGCGTCATTACCGATGTGGCACTCGATCCCTATACCAGTCACGGGCAGGACGGTTTACTGGATGAAAACGGCTATGTTACTAATGACGCCACCGTCGAGGCCCTGGTAAAGCAGGCGCTGTCGCACGCAGAAGCCGGGGCCGACGTAGTCGCGCCCTCCGACATGATGGACGGACGCATCGCTGCGATTCGTGAAGCATTGGAGTCGACCGGTCATTTGAATACCCGCATCCTCGCCTATGCGGCCAAGTACGCCTCCAGTTTTTACGGACCGTTCCGTGATGCGGTTGGATCGGCCGGCAACCTCGGTAGTGGCAATAAATATACCTATCAAATGGATCCCGCGAACAGCAACGAAGCCCTGCACGAGGTCGTACTTGACATCGACGAGGGCGCCGACATGGTCATGATCAAACCGGGTCTGCCCTACCTCGACATCGTGCGCCGGGTCAGCGAAGAACTGCAGTTCCCCACCTTCGTCTACCAGGTAAGCGGTGAGTATGCCATGTTGAAAGCAGCCGGTCAGAACGGCTGGATCGACGAGAAAGCCTGCGTGCTGGAAGCATTGCTATCGATAAAACGTGCCGGCGCCAACGGGATTCTGACCTACTTTGCCAAGCAGGCGGCTACCTGGTTGAAAGAGACTTAGTGATCGCACCCGATCATGTCGATTCCTATGCCGTGGTTGGTCATCCAGTCTCGCACAGCCTGTCGCCCCGAATCCACACCGAGTTTGCCGCGCAGACCGGGCAAAAGATCAGCTACCGGGCGATCGAGCTTGCCGTCGATTCGTTTAGCAAAGGAATACGGGATCTGCAACAGCAGGGATTCAGCGGCCTCAACGTCACGGTACCCTTTAAGCGCGAAGCCTGGGAACTGTGCGACGAGCGAAGTCCTCGCGCCACGGATGCCGGTGCGGTCAATACCCTGACCTTTCAGCCCGACGGCAGTATTGCCGGGGACAATACCGATGGCGTGGGCCTGGTACGAGACCTGCTCGATAACTTGCAGGTTGCGATCGAAAACCAGCGCATCCTGGTGCTTGGCGCAGGGGGCGCGGTTCGCGGCGTACTCGGTCCGATCCTCGCACATTCCCCCGCCTGCGTCGTCATTGCGAATCGAACGCTCGAAAAAGCGATCACGCTGGTGCGCGATTTTGGTAGCCGTGGTGAACTCGATGCGGTCGCTTACGAGGCGCTCGGCTCGGAAAAATTCGACCTCATAATCAACGGTACCGCGGCTGGTCTCGACAACGAAGTTCCACCGCTAACGGAAGCCGTGATGAGTGCAGGTACCGCCTGCTACGACATGATGTATAACCTCAGCGCAGCGACGGCTTTCGTTGACTGGGCACAGGCTCATGGGGCGGCAAAGGCCTTCGACGGGATTGGCATGCTGGTAGAGCAGGCAGCCGAGGCTTTTCTCATCTGGCGTAACGTCCGCCCGGATACCACTGCTGTCATCGACAGCCTGGGAAAATCGTAAACCAGTCAAGCCTCGAGGCCGGCGCTCCTTATCCCGCTCCTAGAGTCGATTGGTTAAGCTGGACGACAGCAATGTAACTCAGGTCCCGGTTTGCTCGATGAACACCATCTCGTCTTCGTCGACCTCGCGAATTCCCAGGTCCTCCATTATTGCGTAGGCGGCTGGCAATACCAGTAGCAACAGGAACGTCGATGAAATCATGCCGAACACGACACTCGCGACCAGCGGCACCAACACCTGTGCCTGCAGGCTGGTCTCCGAAAGTAACGGCAACATGCCCGCAATCGTGGTGACCGAGGTCAAAAAGATCGCACGAAAACGATCGCGCACCGCCTGCCCGGCTGCATCGTGCAACACCATACCCTCGAGGCTGCGGCGCTTGACAAATTCGACCAGCAGAATCGAATCGTTGACCACGACACCCGCGAGCGAAACGAAGCCGATCATGCTCGGCATGGTAATATCGAGGCCCATCAGTTTATGGCCCCAAACCACGCCGATCAGCGCCAGTGGAATATTAATCAACACCACCAGCGGCTCGCGGTAATTGCGGAACTGGTAACTCAACAGGAAGTAAACTCCAAATATGCCGAGTACGAATCCGGTCAGTATCGACTGGTTGGTTTCGCGCGCGTTTTTGACTTCGCCCTCGAGGCTGATGAACATTCCGGGATAGCGTTGTTGCAAGCCGGTGAGAAAACGTTTGCGGGTATCGCCGATGATCTCGTTGGTGTTGGCAATATCGGGGTCGATGTCGCCGCTGATGGTAACAGTGCGCTGATGATTGATGCGATTAATGCGCGAAAACTCGCGTTTAGCGTCGATATCGGCGATCGCGCTGAGCGGAATATCGACGCCCTGGTTATTGAACAGGCTGAGCTGCTCAAAATTGCGCAGCGCATTTTCGCGGTCGGTATCGAGTTTGACGTTGATTTCGTAAGCCTCGCGACCGCGATAAACATCGTCAACCTTGACGCCCTGGTAGGCGGCACGCAATTGCTGTGCGAGCTGTTGCGCATTGAGCCCCGACGCCAGCGAGCCGGGCCGCAGGCTCACCGTGAACTGCGGCTTGCCCAGGCGCAAATCATCCATGACGTTGGAAACCCCGGGGTAACCCTCGAGCCAGGTCTGCAGTTCCCAGGACGCGTTGGACAATTGCTGCAAGTCGTCGTGCTGTAAGCGAATCGAGATCGCCTGCCCCGCCGGGCCCAATACCGGTTCCTTGAACTGCACCGAAACCGCCTCCGAAATCGTCCCGGTAGTCTCGAGCCAGCGACGCCGTAACTCGTTCAATGAGGTATTGCGCTGTTCCGAGTCGAGCAGGTCCAGGCTGATGGTTGCGAGGTGCGCGCCGGTCTCGCCGGCGTCGGCGTTATTGCTGTAAAACACCTGGACGTGGCGGATCAACTCGCCCTCGGGTTCGGGCGGTAACTGCCGCTCGGCCTCGCGCAGGCTCGCTAGCAGTTCGGCGACTACTGCCTCGGTGCGGTCGAAGGGGGTGCCCTGCGGCAGGATGAGACGCGCCTCTAGCACGTTGCCCTCGAGATCGGGAAACGCCTTGAATTTGATCAGGCCGGCCGGGAACAGGCTCATAGTGATCACGAACAGGCCGAATGTGATCCCGAGCGTAAGGTAACGGTAGCTGATCGCGAGATCAGCGAATTTGCCAACGCCAGCGCGCAGGCGCTCGAATCTGTCTTCGAAAGTATTGCGCCAGCCGGGTTTGTCCTGCTGCCCGTGACGCTGTAGGGAGTGCACCAGGTGATGCGGCAATATCAAAAAAGCTTCCACCAGGCTGATGGTCAGAACCGACAGCAGCACCACCGGGAGCACGCTCATGACCTGGCCGATGTGCCCCTGCAAAAACAGCAGGCTGCCGAACAGCATCGCCGAGGTCGCGAACGAGGACAGCACGCCGCGGCCGACTTTTTCGATGCCGTTAACTGCCGCCTCCAGTGGTGGTTTGCCGGAGCGGTATTCGTTTTCGATACTCTCCGAAATGACGATGGCGTCATCCATCAATATTCCGATCGCCATCAGCAGCGCAACCATCGAAATCATGTTAATGCTGATACCGAACAAGCTCATCACCATCAACCCACCAATGAAGGAGATTGGCAATCCGAGCGCCACCCAGAAAGTGTAGCGCCAGCTGAAGAACAGGAACAGCGCCAGCGTTGCCAGCAGCAGCCCCTGCCAGCCGTTACGCACCAGCAGCTGCAGCCGGTCCTCGACAATCGATGCCGTATCCTGCGTGATCACGAGGCGCGTCGATTCCGGGAGCACGCGGTTTTCGGCATCGATGAAATCCTGGACCGCGTTATACACGGTCAAAGTATCGTCGCCGGAATTTTTCCTGACCTGCAGCAGCGCCGCCGGTCGGCCGTCCAGATCGACACGCACTTCCTCATCGGTAAATTCATCGGTGATGGTAGCAATCTCGCCGAGCCGCAGACGACCGCCCCGGTCGTCGTGGAGCACTACCAGATCGGCCAGTTCCTCGACGTTGCGGCGTTCGTTCTCGACGCGGATCTGGTAGGAGCGCTGGTCGGCCTCGAGGATGCCCGCCGGCAAATCCAGTGCCTGTTGTTGAATCAGGTTGGCAATATCCTGGATGCTAAGCCGATATTGTTGCAGCGTTTCGGCTTTAACGCGTACGCTGAGTTCATGCGTCGAAAATCCACTGACGTCGACCATCGGTATTTCCGGCAGTGTCAGCAACCGGTCACGGTAGTGCTCCGCCAGCGCCTTCAGTTCCGACTGCGACAGATCGGCGTTGATCGCAACGCTGACCACCGCCGAGGTGCGGCCGAGTTCATCGATCAGCGGATCCTCGGCGTCATCGGGAAAATCGGTTATACCATCGACCGCCGAATTGATGTCGTCAATGAACTGCTGCAGGTTCTCATCTTCCTGCATTTCCAGCACCATGATGCCGACATTGTCGCGCGCCTCACAGCTGCGCTCCTTGAGAAAACTGATGCCGTCGGTAGCGTCTTCGAGCCGGTTGCAGATTCCTTCCTCGACTTCGGAGGCACTCGCCCCGGGGTAATTGACCGTGGCCTGCACCTTGAACAAATTGATTTCGGGAAAGGTTTCCTTATTGAGGCTAGGAAGCGCCGCGATGCCCAGCAACAGGATGATGAACATCAGGATGTTCGCAATCGTGGGATGGGCCGCGAAATAGCGAATCATCAATCGGCTCCGACTGCGCGACGGCGCAGGTAGTTTTCAACGTCGGACGCAGGGTGGACCTCGAGCGGCATACTCTCGATCACCGGGGTCAGGTCGGTGATGACGACACGTTCGCCGGCCTCGATACCGCTGCGCACGATCACCAGGTCACCCTGGGTGAGTTGAATTTCGACCGGCCGGATTTCGAGCCGATCGTCATCGTCGGCAATATAAACGCGCCCCTCGTGCACGGCCTTGCGCGGAATCACCATCGCTGACTGCTCGGGCGCCAACAGATCGATCGCGGTAAACATTCCCTTGAGCAGCGGCGGTCGCCTGCCGGGAATAATCTTTTCATAGGGATTGTCGATACCGACGACGACGCCGAGCGTTTGCCGAGTCGCATCGATAGCTTCGCTGACACGCAGCACGCGCGCCTCCCAAACCGCGTCCGGTAAATCGCTGACCAGCCTGACACGCGCCGAGAGGCCCAGGCTCTCGTTAATGCGTCCCCCGGTCTGCACGAATTGGCGATTCAATGGCACGCGATTCTCGAGATGACTGACCAGTTTGCGCATCGATTCGATCGGTAACTGCGCGCGGATTTCGACACCTTTCAAATCGATGGCCTCGAACAGCGCCGAACCCACAGTGACGAATTCGTTCTGGTCGACGCTGACCATGCCGATACGCGCGTCGAACGGTAATGTAATTTCGGTACGGCCGAGGATCGTGGCGCGGTTTTGTACTTCCTGTTCGGCACGCGCGATCTGTGCCTCGATCGACTGCCGGCGACTTTCATAACTGTTCATCCGGCCCTGCAGATCTTCAACCTGTTGGCGCAGCTGGATCGTCTTTTGCTCCTCGGCATCGAGGGTTGACTTGGCGATCAGCTGCTTTTGATAAACATCTCTGAGGCGGGTAAGCTCGGCCTCGCCAACGGTGAGGTTTTTCTGCGCCAGCTCGAGTGAACGTTGCGTTGATTTTTGCTCCGCTTCCAGTTCTCTAAGCGACGACCGGCTGGCTTTTAGATCTTCCTGTGTTTGTTTCAACGACAGCGCATAGTCTTCGGCGTCAATA
>Ga0224508_10001304_pt1 | contig 22537 bp, 18 predicted proteins | sample SF_Jan12_sed_USG_4_FD_170157 | JGI IMG/M metagenome (GOLD analysis project Ga0224508, IMG submission 170157) | Sediment microbial communities from San Francisco Bay, California, United States - SF_Jan12_sed_USGS_21 | ecosystem: Environmental > Aquatic > Marine > Sediment | place: USA... | reverse complement strand
GAGCAGAATCTCTTCCCAATCACACGACTCGACCCCGCGACAACCTCGTTCAATCCAATCGATTCGTCAGTCGAACTCGAGCTGTTTCGATTGAACGGGGCGGGAGCGTCTTATTCGAAGGGAATTATATAGCTGGAGTTTCAGATTCGGGATTTCCGGTTTTCATTCAAGATCGTGCAGGGACCGCTGATGTTTACTTTATTGATGACAAATTTATTGGTGCGAATAAGAAGTCGTGCGGAAAATTTTCGCCGTGCAAAGTGAAAATACTCGGGCCCACACGCAATGTGATATTTTGCCGTACGGGGCTGGTTGAGGCAGATATCGAAGCCTCAAGCAAGTCGACTCAGGACTATCGCATTGTTGAAACATGCGAAGTAGAGCCAATTGTGCGGCCGACCCTGTGAATCAGGTATTCCAAACAACAAGAGTCTGATCGGGAGTCAGTTCGGTTGGATAGAAATCGCGCGCTGACAGGGCAAGTCTACCGTATCGCGAACAATCAATTCTTGAGTCTCAGTTCGAACAAGCAAGTTGCATTGGCCGGACCCACGAATGTTCAGGTATACTTCGTCCGGATCTCGCAGGATCAGTTCGACACTTTGCAGCGAATCAGCTTCACTGATTTCTACGTTGATACTGCGATTGATTCGTAGCTCAGTACCGGGTTGAGTGGAATTAAATTGAATTTGTACATGATCATTGGCAAATAGATTTACCGTGTAGGGTCGATTGCAGTAGACAAATCGATTCACTGGTGGAGGAATCTCGTAGTCCCGGTAGTCATCAGGATTGCCTTCGTAACCGGCTTCTGCAGCTCGAGCAATATTGTACGCCTCACGCGCAGTCACGTAATGCAGTTGATATGTCGGTCCCGAGCACATTGTCTCAACGTCGTTCAACATCTGTTCAATTTGGCTGCTCAAAAACATCTCTTGGCTCTGCATTCCGTGGGTATGTAGTTTGACAAAGGTCCACTCGGGGCGGCCACGAACGTGCACATGGGCATTTAGCCAATATTTGCTGCGCTCCTGATGATACGGGTGTGCGGTTTCGAGCGCGGCATGTTCGACGAAACCTGCTTTCCAGTCCACGTACAACGGTCCCTGAAATATCAAAAGGTCGCCTTCATTCTTGATCCCAACCGCCATATCTAAACCCGTATTGTAGGATTTCGGTTTAGGTGTGCCCGCGGCATAATAAATTGAGTTCACTTTTCCGGGTTGTGAATTTTCGCCGTATGCGGGAAATGTAAAGTCCGCAAAGCAGCCATATCGGCCCAAAATTTGTAACTCCGTATTTACGCCACTGAATGCAGGGTCGCCACGACCATTATCCAACGCCCAATTGCCGGCGATATAGGCAAAAGTTCTTTTTGGTTTTTCTTCCGTGGTTAGCATCGCACCTGCGGAGTTAAACCACGTTAGTCCATGGTCGAGTTTTTCAGAGAAACCGCTTGGAGTATCGTAGCCATGGTGCAAGTGAAATTCGATCTCGCCAAAGCCGTCGTAGCAAGCACTTGCGAGCGTCCGTAGGCACTCAGAGTTTGGGTAGTCGTACCGATAAAACCAAGTATGCTGAAAGCAGCGTCCGTCACTATCGAGATGACGCCCGGCGATTTCACGATACTTGTCACACCATTCCTGCACGCGACGCTCACCAGCTTTGCCTTCCGAACGGGATGGCTCGAAATGGTCCGCCACAGTCAAGATTACATGCGTCACATATTCTCGACCTTGTTCTAAAGTTGAATCCTTTCTGCGGCTGATCAGGTAACCGCCTATCCAGTAGTAACCCTTACGTAGGACGATAACTCCGAGCACTCGCAGGAATCCTACGGAAATTCTGAGTAGCTGCCGCATTTACGGTAATACTCCTCTTCCACCAGTAGTCAATTTGGCAGTCTGCTGTCGAACCGCAAGGGTATACTATACCCTGTCTCCGAAACCTTGATACGGTTGGCATATACATTTTTGTGTTCGTGCGTGTACGACTTGAGTGAAAAGCTGTCTGTAATTATGTTCCGGACGTCAATGCGCTTTTTCAACACGAATCTTGTTAGCGCGTATTTTGCGCTTCAAACCTTGGAAAACTTTGAAAAATACTAGCAATGATCTTGAGAAGGAATTCCCGGTCCGAATGGACAAGCGACCAATTATTCTAGTTATCATCCGGTGGCCAGTTGGGGGGATCCGGACGTTCTTGAGATACATTTTTCGAAATATCGACGCGGTCAATTTTCGCGTCGTTATCGCAATGCCGAGCGTGGAAGAATATAAGACTGTGGTGCAGGATTTGTCACCCGCCGGCATCGAAATCGAAACTATTAGGCATACTGATTTCCTAAGACTGTCGTATGCGCTTCTGTCAATCGCCAACGATCTGAAACCGGCGGTTGTTCATGCACAGGGCATGACTTCAGTACTGGCAAGTGTGCCTATCAAATTGTTTCATAGAATTCCATTGATTGCCACGCTGCACGACGTGGCTTTCGATAAATTGGGTTCCGGCATGATGGTTGTCTTTAAGAAAGCGGCCATTCGAGCGGCGCTGTTCATTTCCGACAAAATTCATTGTGTAAGCGGTGCGGCAGAAAAGAAATTGATTGAAACTTTTCCTTTTTTGGAGAGAAGGGCTGATCGAGTTGTGATGATTCCGAATCGAATCGAAACCGCCCAGTTTCTTGATGCCGAACCTAGGGACTTGAGACAGGAGTTGTCCATTGACAAATCTACGCGCCTTGTCGGCTTTTTCGGTCGATTCATGGGACCAAAAGGTTTTCGTGTTCTCATAAATGCTGTTGAAAAGTACATGAATGGCACGTATGCGAAGGGAAAACTCCTAATTCTTGCGTTCGGTAGCGGTGGCTTCATACGAGAGGACAAACTTTACTTGGAGACTAAAGGGCTGGAACCTGTGTTTCGCTTTTTTCCGTTTACTCCTAACATTGCCTCCACTATTAAAGGCTTGGACTTAGTAGTAATACCGTCATTATGGGAGACCGGCCCGATCTTGCCATTGGAAGCGATGGTCTGCGGTGTTCCAATAATTGGTACAGACTGTATTGGGCTGCACGAAGTACTGATAGGCACTCCCGCCACAATCGTAAAAGCGGGCGACGCGTCGGCACTTGCAGACGCGCTGGGCGAAAAGTTGTCTGGCAATCTGGGAAAGCGGGAAGCCGAGAATTTCATAACCAAAGCAGCTATTGAGTTTGACGTTGCTCAGTCGGTTTCAGCGATCCAATCGCTTTACAATGAGCTGATTTTCGTTCGCGGACATGGCGAATCGCGGCCGAATTCAACAACTGGAGGCTAGCCGCAGTTGGCTCTCGGCATTCGCGATCTGGCAAGGCATTCGGCCATCTACGGCTTCGGAAGTGCGCTGCGCGCAGCCGGCAGCTTCTTGCTAATCCCTATCTATACGCATGCGCTGAGCACGGCAGGATTCGGTATTTTGGAAATATTGAATCGCGTAGCCGATATTATTCTAATCGTAATGTTTCTTGGCTTACGTCAAGCTTATATCCGATTTTTTTTCGACCAGGCCGATGAAGAATGGCAAAAACGGGTAACGACGACATTCATGATATTTGCTGTCATTATGGCAACAACAGTTGCGGGAGCGTTTTTTCATTTTCGGATTCCAATTGCCGTTGCCATTTTCGACGATCCTGCTGTTGTACCTTTCTTAACGTTAGTTATCGTTTGGATGCCGTTCCAAATGCTTGCGAATATTTTTATGTCGTATCTTCAGATACGAACAAGGTCTGTGGCGTATGTCGCGATTAGCATTGGGCTGCTTATTAGTCTCCTATTATTGAGTGTACTGCTTCTCGTCTACTTCGAACTTGGTGTGAGGGGTGCCCTATGGGCATCGCTATTGCCAATAGGAATTCTCGGAATTGTTGGCACCGTTTATCTCTTCTCGTGGGCCGGTTTTCGGCCGTCTTGGCCGGTCTTTAAAGGAATGCTTCGATTTGGACTGCCATACTTGCCGGCGGCTGTCTTGATGTATGTCATAAGTAATGCCGACAGGTACTTCCTGATTCGATATGCATCAGTGGATTCTGTAGGTCTCTATGCATTGGCCAGCAAGATTGGCATGGTCGGCACTATGCTGCTTATGGAACCGTTCATGAAGGTATGGTCGCCGTTTCTTTTTCAAACCCATATGAAAAGTGATGGTCCTCGCTTGATTGCAGACGTATTTCGATTATTTACTGTAGTGAGCGTCTATTTCGCGCTGCTTGTCTCTGTTGCGGCTCCGATCGTTGTACCGTTTATTTCAAGTGAAGAATTTCATTTGATTTGGGTTTACGTGCCAGCCATCTGTTTGGCATCCGTTTTCTATGGGATACATCACATTGCCGATGCCGGGATTCTCATATCGAAACGAACGAACTACAAGCCATTGATATTTGGAATTGGCGCTGCTACGGCCGTAGCAACGAACGGACTTCTCGTACCATCGCTTGGCATTGTGGGCGCCTGTATCGCTGCGGTTGTAACATATGCGGTCTTGCTCTTCGTCACTTACGTTATCGCCGGCCGGTACTACAATATTCCGGTGGACATGCTCCGCGTTTTTGCTACATTCTTAATTGGCGGGCTATGTTACGGATTATCGTTGGCTATCCGTTGGATTCTACCTGACAATCTAGGACTTCTTTTCTCGCTGGTTACGCTGGCAATCTTTCCTGTGCTAATTTGGTATGCGGGCATCTTGCTTGAAGAAGAGAGGAGCAGTGCGTGGTCGTATTCCAGAAGCCTGATCGCGCGATTGTCAAACTAAGGGTGCTATGAAGTGTACGAATCGAGTAATCTAACCGGAACCATTGTATCGACGCCAACGTTTCGTCGAATCTAGCATGATGACGCCGTGTTCATGGCATCGTGAATGATCTAACCAACATTTCCAATAGAGGATGGCCATGGGCTGGATAGTGTCCCGTAAACATGACTTTATTTTTATCCACATTCCGAAAACTGCAGGCAGCAGTATTGGGGACCCCAACTACAAAAGAATACGCAAAGGCTCGCTGGTCAGGCATCTAGGGCCAGAAGATGAGGCGCACCAGGGACACATTACTGCGCGCGAGCTGCGGGCGACACTAGCGGAGTCCATGGATAAGTTCTTCACGTTTTGTTTTGTCCGAAACCCCTGGGATCGTGCTGTGTCGTCGTATTCGTATTTTCGGTATGAAGGAATGCGATTGTATTCAAGGATTCCAGGAACACAGGATTACTATCGGCGAATTTCGATTCTCGGTGGGCAGATAAATTCTTGTAAGGATTTTAAGGAGTTTTGTGACCGCATGCATGAATTCACGTTGGATCTACACTTTGAACATCAGTCCCGCTACACAACCGGCGAAGATGGCGAAAATCTGATGGATTTCGTAGGACGCTTTGAAACCATAGGAGATGACTACGGAGCTATTTGTGATCGAATCGGCATTCCGAGACAGACATTACCTCATTTCAGGAAGACAAAACGTGATGCCTATCGCTCGTACTATAATGAACGGTCGCGTGCGATAATCGGAAAGTGGTACGAACAAGATATCGAATTATTCAAGTATCAGTTTTGAGTTAGTTTTGCTTCGAAGATCGGAGCAGAACAAGTCCCCAGCGAGCGAATGCAGAACTATTATCTCTCGCCAATTTTTTTACATTGGAAAGGCAGGCGATACCAGCATTAGAACTATCAAGTCAACAATGGGATCAAATGCTGGAGCAGCAAGCGTGCGTATGTCGCATTACTATAGTGATGATCGGACCGGTTCGAGTTAACAAGTACCGGATTGACGAGACCATCGTCGCCTAATGATTCCGCGTCTAGGTCGATGAAATGTATATCATTGTCGCCGCAGAGCGCTTTGATTCTTGCGTTAAACTTCAGTGTGAGCTCGGTCCTATCGCGCTGAGATGCGCACACTTCTCTCCTTAGGTTTGCGACTTCGCCCCAATCATTATCGTCCGTAATTGTAGGCAACGGCGTACTGACGACGACACTCTTACATCGCTGATTAACATTCAGAATAAAAGTCGAATATTTGGTAACTGCTTGATCCAACGATTCCGAAACATCGGCTTCGTATTTCTGGGCGCGGTACCATATGACGAATCCTGTGTCTACCTCGCCCAGCATGATGATAATTAGAGTGGGAGTTGACAAACTAAGATGTCGTTGGAAAATCGAATATGCGTTCGTTTTTGAGTTGGGGTTATCAAGCCCGGATGCAGTAGCACCACCGACTGATGCGATTCGAAAATAGTGTCGTGGTAATGCCCGTACGATCCGCCAGTCACCAAATATTTCTGCATGTGAGTCCCCTAAGACGAGGATCTCAGCGTTTGAGATAAGCAAGCGCTGTATCGTTCGGAGAGCTTTGTAAAATAATAAAGTGCGGACGTGGCGTCGAATTTTCATCGGTCAATCTTGTGTCTGTGCTTCGCAAGTAATATCCTCTAAACCGGTGCTGGTAATACTAGCTGAGTTTGTCGATCCATGCGGTATTCAAATCGTGGACTGCGAGATCGTTTGACGGATAATTCGATAAATTACCCAAGCGTCCATATTGGCGCTTGTATGAGTATCCAATGAGCAATGCAGCAAATCGATCTGATAATCGGTCACGCCTCAAAAACACACGACATCATATAAAAGCCGCGTTGAAACACTATCTTCCCCTGCGGTTTATGAGTTCGATCAAGTCTCCGCGTGCCGTAATCTTACGGTATCACTCGGTATCGAGGGCCAAAGGGTCTGAGCGTGGAATGGTACCGCTATCCATTGAGCACGATCCGAGAGAATTCGATGCACAGATGAAACTGGTCTGCGATAGGTATCATCCCATGGACATTGAAAGTTTGGCGAAGTTGCTTGAGAGCGGCGAGAATCCGCCGCGAGGTTCGGTTGTAATTTCGTTTGACGATGGATACAGAAATAATTTCGAATTTGCCGCTCCAATTCTTAACAAATACGATATTTTGGCAGCGTTTTACGTGATCACCGAGTCCGTCAAGCAACAGGTCGCACCTTGGTTCTGCGAAACTTATCATGTATTCCTGTCAACAAATATTCCTAGTTGGAGAGTTCCTGGCAGCGTCGAGTGTGTTTCACTTGAGACACGGGAAGATCGCGACAAATCGCGTCGCCTTTTCAACAAGTGCGTGGTGTCTATGGCCGCTGAGGAAAGACGGGCGGCTATTGGAAAACTTTACAGTGATTTGGAAGTCATCCCACACGCTGGTTCTCATGAACTTATGATGACGTGGGAGATGCTTCGTCGATTGCAACAGGACGGTCACACTATCGGTTCTCATAGTTTTTCGCACCCGAATCTGACGCAGATCGGGGACTCGGATTTACTTAGGGAAATCTCTGAATCGAAATTAGCTATAATGGAGAATACGCGGTCATCGGCGCGACATTTTTCTTACCCGAACCCGATCATTCAACCGCACTGGACTCTCGACGTCGCTAAAGCGCTCAACGACGCGGGCTATACAACCGGCGTGACGTCAGGCAATGGGACTGTGGACAAGCGGTCAAATTTACTCGTCCTGCCGCGCGTCTCTGCGCCCGCGACTGTTGCGGCGCTGCGGTGGCGATTGGACTGTTTATTTGCCGGCGTTACCGATTGATCGTTCACGGATTTTGAAATAGGCATAGGTCCGTGGTTGACATCGAAATTTGCTCTGACCTTTGCCGTTTTGAAGCAGTCGCCGACGATTGGAACTCATTAGTTCGGCAATCGCCCATGTGCTGGCCCCACATGACACATGATTGGCTGAGCGCCTGGATCGAGTGCTTCGGTGGGGACCTTTCTTTGCAGATCATTTTACTATGGAATAATGGCGAACTAATCGCCGCCGCGCCATTATGTGGCGACAAAGTATGGATTCTTGGGATAGCGGCTCGACGTCTGCGATTCACGTGCAGCGCAGTGTCGCCATCATGTACATTCATCTTGTCATCGCACGTACCAAGCGCGGTCGACTTTTTATGCGATGCAATTAAAGAGTTGTCCCGAGAATGGGATATCGCAGCGTTCGAAAATCTTCCAAAAGAATCGGCCAAGCAGTTTGAGAGGCATTTTCCGTTACACATCAATGATGCTGGCCGACGTTCGCCGGTGTTAGATGTCGATCGATCGTACGAAGCATTCCTCGCCGATCAAAGTGCAAATTTTCGCTATGATATTCGTCGCGCCGAACGCCACTTAGCTGGCAAATACGATGTGACAGTAAAACGATACGACTCCGCGGCGACGATTGCCCCACATCTTCCGGAGATATTCAGAATATCCTCGAATAGTTGGAAGGGTGAAGCAGGTACACATATCGGTGGATCAGCAGCAAGTCAAAAATTTTACGAGAAACTTGCCACGCTTAACTCGGAGTTAGCCCGTAGTATGCTTTGGGTGTTGGAACTTGACAAGACACCTGTTGCGATGCAGTGGCACATACGAAATACTTTTTCGACGTATTTGCTGAGAAGCGATTTTGATGAACGATGGCGAAGTGAGCGTCCCGGGCATGTGTTACAACATAGGGTCATTCGCGATTGCTTTTCACTCGACATAACACATCATCATTTCGGTGGAATGGACTACGATTACAAGCGACGATTTACCGAAAGATTGGACTTGCACAGCAATCTCCGATGCTACAATTCGCGCTTGTATTCGCGATTTCTTTGGGCACGTCAGCGCGGTCTTAGGGCCGCTTCAATGTTCTTGCGCCGGTCGGCTAGAGGACGCTGATACTGCGTTTGTGGAAACTTATGGCAAAAGTAGTGCTGATAAGACTATTCATGATTGGGATATTCGTACCAAAACTGGTATTGATCGTCTCGTAAAAGGTAGGACAGACGACAAGTTTATCCCTATATGTTCAATGCAGAACCTACTCAATTGCCACAGCAATATCGTGTACTTGCGGGCAAATCGATTCTAGTGACTGGTGCCGCCGGCTTCATCGGCGGAGCCCTTTTTAGACGTCTCGCCTCGTACGGGCTTGATGTCGTCGGAACTGTGCTGCAGCCTAATGAGGCTCGTACATTGAGAAATCAGGGATATGAGGCTCACGTTCTGGACCTTGCCGGAACCGAGTCCTGGGATGAATTGTTAGCCGGCATCGACGTCGTATTTCACGTTGCTGCGCTGTTTCAGGAAGTAAAGTATGGCGCGGTGCATTATGACAAGGTTAATCACCTTGGAGCACTAAGGCTGGCTCAGACGGCAGCACGCGCCGGCGTCGCGCGATTTATTCATTGCAGTACGGTGGGTGTACATGGCAGCGTCAAGGAAATTCCCGCGACAGAGCAAACGCCTTTCAATCCGATGGACGTTTACCATCAAACAAAGCTCGCTGGGGAACTGGCGATCGTCGAATACGCTCGTAACGCGGTCGGCAATCGTATGACTGTCGTTGTTAATCGCCCAGCAATGGTCTACGGTCCCGGGGACTTGCGCATGCTGAAGCTCTTTGACCGCGTTTTGTCGGGCCGTTTTCGCATGATTGGCTCGGGCGCTACACTCGCTCATTTGGGTTACATCGAAGACCAGACCGACTCGTTTCTGCTGTGCGCGGTTGCGCCGAGAGACAGCGTCCATTGCGAAGCATTCAACATCGCTTCAGACGAACCAGTAACGTTGAATAAACTCGTCGCCCAAATCGCGGCGGCCGGTGGGGTTCGTGTCCCGAGGCTCCATGTTCCCGTCGCCCCGGTCTGGGTGGCTGCCTTGGCGTGCGAACTCATTTGCAAGCCACTAGGTTTGGATCCACCGCTTTTTCGACGGAGAGTAGGGTTTTTCACGCATAACCGAGCGTTTGATTTGTCGAAAGCGAAGCAACATTTGGGATACCACTGTCAATGGCCGCTAGATGATGGGATATCAGCAACTATCGATTGGTACAGGAGCAAAAATCTCGTGCCACGCGCGGAGGATCTACGCCGCAGCGAGCGATTCGAAAAAGACGATTCAAGCCTCCAATGAAAATTCTCTTGCTTTCCCCGCAACCATTTTTTCAGGAACGTGGGACTTGTATCGCGATTGATCTTTTGCTCAGTTCCCTGTCCGAACGCGGAGATGAAGTTGATGTCTTGACATATCATCTCGGTGAAGATCGCGACTATTCGGGGGGAACAATAACGCGAATCAAGCCACCGTTTGCACCAACCGCCATAAAACATGGCTTCTCATTGAGGAAAGTGTATTGCGACCTTTTCCTGCTCTGCGGCGCGTTCCGGATGGTACGCAAGAAGCGCTATGAACTCATTCATGCCGTCGAGGAATCGAGTTTCATCGCCATGATATTGAACAGGTTTTTCCACATTCCGTACGTGGTCGACATGGATTCATCGTTGTCCGATCAGATTTTGCTTAATTTTGCATGGACTCGCCCTGTGGGCAGGATCTTGCGCTGGATTGAAACGCTGCCATTGCGACGCGCTGTTGCGGTCGTACCTATGTGCGAAGAACTTGCGATATTTGCTCGTCAACATACCTTTGGCTTCGTATACATACTCAAGGATGTCAGCTTAGTCGCGGTCTCGGAAGGAGTTCCGGAGGACTTGCGCCATTATCTTGGAATTAAAGGTCCGATTCTCATGTATGTGGGAAATATGGCGCCTTATCAAGGTATCGACTTGCTCTTTGAGGCCTTCGCGGAGCTGCGTCGGAGTCATCCGCAAGTCGAACTTGTGCTAATTGGCGGAACTGAGTCGCATATTCGCAAATACCAAATCAAAGCTCGCAGTTTGGGGATTCATGGCCAGACTCATTTACTCGGACCCCGTCCTATGGCGGCGTTGGGAGGTTATTTGAGACAAGCTGCCCTCTTAATCTCACCGCGCATTTCGGGAACAAACACGCCGATGAAGTTGTATAGCTACCTTGACACTGGCATCGCAGTTGTAGCGACAGCATTGCCGACGCATACCCAAGTGGTCAGCGGCGACGAGGCAGAGTTAGTGCCTCCAGAGCCTAGTGCCATGGCAACTGCAATTGCCGACTTGTTAAACGACGTAACGAAATGCCGAACTCTAGCGCGGAACGCGCAGGGATTAGTCCGTCGCGAACATAGTCTAGCTACATTTCGCAAGAATGTTGAAAGAATATTTGGCGAACTTGAGAATCGCCTTGACGTCATCGACTAATATTGGCGGTACGGCCTAACCTGAACATTGGCTTCAAGCGCCCGGCGGTCTGCGAAACCCTCATGCGGTTGAAAGAAACTCGAGCTTAGTGTGACTCCGCTCAATTTTGGTTTTCCCCAATGCGCAATAGCATTGGCGTCAACTTCCAGGGTCGGAGCTTGTAGCCAACTCCCTTACTCAATGATAGAATTAGAGCCGCTACTGTTTTCCTACAGATTGCCTCTGTCACCGGTCGCTGCACCGAAACGCCAGCTATCAAAATTCAAAAGAAAGCTCTAACTTTGCGCAAGCATCCGGATGTGCACGCCTAATGGTCAACTACGCAAGAATTTTGAAGTTTGTGCACGACATGGATATGAATGTCGAAATTCGAATGGGTGGCTGCACGATACCAAATAAAACCGCGAATTATCCGTATTGGAGATTGAGCTTTCAGGCGGCATTTCGGCTTCGCTCATTTGAGCGGGAATTCAGAATAGATACTACGTGGTTGTCCGATAGACTCGTGACCGTGGCGGCGGCTGAGCCATATGCGAAATTGCTGTTGTGAAGCGTAAAGCATTAGGCGTTATGAAATTGTTGGTGTCTGTGGCGCTTTTTTCCTATCTGCTGTCTATCGTCAATTTCGATAAGACGCTAGCGCGATTGCAAACGATCGATTTTCGGTATCTTGGTCTCGCATTGGTTTTTTTGGTGGGGCAGGTAGCAATTAGCGCCGCAAAGTGGTGGCTTATACTGCGCTCAGACGGTATTCGTACACCGTACCTCTTACTCCTGAAGTCCTACTATATAGGTAACTTTTTCAGTCTATTTTTGCCATCGAGTTTCGGCGGCGATGTGTATCGCGTCCTGGCGGTGACTTCTTCAAATCAAAAACTAGGAAAAACAACTTCGTCGGTGCTTTTTGACAGGCTCACCGGTCTTTTTGCGCTTTTGAGTATCGCAGTAATTGCGTACGTCTCGCTGCCGGGGCAAAAATATGATGTCATCGCATTGATTTGCTATGGTTTTGGAGTTGTTTGTTTTTGGTTTTCGACGACCAATTACATTATTATTCCGTTACAGAAATCAGCGTTTTCAATAGTCCGGAAGATCGCAGTATTGTTTCGATCGTTTCAAACTTACAGGCGAGATCTTGCCTCATTGTGGATGATCATGGCAATCGCATTTGTTTTTCAATTTATGATCGTCGCGATCAACAAGCTTTATGCCACAGCACTTGACATTGATATCACGTTCGCCCATCTACTTGTGATTGTTCCGTTAGTTTACCTGACGGAGGTAATCCCATTTTCGATCAATGGCATTGGCATTCGTGATAGCGCGTTCGTATTCTTTTTCGTTCTGGCCGGTCATACAAAGGAAGAGGGGCTCGCAATTGCACTCTTGGTCTTGGCGATGCGTTACGTATCAGGTTTGATAGGCGGGAATGTGTTACTTGCGTCGGTGGTGCGCAACAACTTCTTGGGAAAAACAACCGCAGACAACTAAACAGCGGCGTCATGTTCTTAATTTCGTTTTACGTATAGGATGTTCAGATGGAGGCGTATATTACTTGAGGATTCTTCGACGGCTACTGATATTTGGCGTAGTGATTGTGCTAGCTGTTTCGGTTCTTCTCGGTGGCTTTTGGCTGATCGACCCCGTTTCGTTTCGACTGATGGTATTTCAACCCGTCCGAGAGGTCCGGCTGTTCGCCAAGGAACTTGGAGGTCTTGGCAGCTTACACAAAATTGAGCGGATATCCCTTCCGGCTGCTGAAATCGTTCGCATTGACAAGTCACACCCGGATCAGATTAACATTGTGGCGGATCTATATCGGCCGAAAAGTGTGGACGAATCAGTGCCAGGCATCCTTTTCTTGCACGGTAGCTCGCCGTATGGGCGTCGAGCAGCGCTGGTCAGGATGGTTGGGGCCGAGCTCAGTACCCGAGGCTGGATCATGTTGGCGCCTGATGCTCGCGGGTATGGCGATACGGATGATCCGACGTTGCTGGATAGTGCGGCGGGATGGGCAGTTGACACGGATATTCGACGGCTGCTGACGTATCTTGTCAACATTCCTGGCGTCGATCCACAGAGAATCGTCGTGATCGGACATTCAATTGGAGCGGGGCACGCGCTCGAGGGCGCATTGGACGATGTTCGAGTCAGTGCGCTTATCCTTGTCGGACCAGCGCGTTTCCGCGATGGAATTGAAGGTTCCGTCGGCCGTTGGGAGCGCGTTCGGTATTCTGCAGATCGAAGACTCAACGAGGTTGTTTCCGAAGAATTGCTGCTCAAGCGGTATCGGAACACGGATATTGCTGGGTTCGCGTCGGGTCCGCTTTCCAAGCCTGGACATATTCCGATTCTGATTGTCGACGGCGAGCTCGAAGGGTCCGGGAATCAAATCTATTTGAAGTCGATTGTCGACCAAATCGCAGCTCCGGTGGAATATGAAACTTTGCAAGATACCGGTCACTATTGTGGCGTTCGGTCGTTTTTCGGATCGAACGACATGTACTACCGAGAAGAACAATTTCGACGATTTCCGGATGTCGTCGATCGATTTCTTGCAACATACCTTGCAAAAGGTAACAAAGACGTGAGCGAATAGTCAGAATATTGCTGGCATTTGGCAGGCGAACAAAGCCATCAGTTCTGAGCTCGTGTCACATATCGTTGAACCAGCTCGGTAACGTCATCTATGGACTGATTTTCGAAATACATACGATGTATAAGTTCAAGATTCAGCAAAATCCAAAGCCGGTAATTGTGATCCCGGCGTCCAGAAAGATGTTCTTCCAACAAGACATCCATATATGACTGATCGAAAATACCCAATGCCGCAAAGCGAGAATCACGCAACAAATGACGCAGCAAATCTACTAGGTCTGTACGCATCCACACACCGAGCGGAAACCCAAAACCCTGCTTGGGTCGCTTAGTTACCTGTCTAGGAAGATATCTTTCGCTCACTTTTCGCAATATATACTTTAGGCAACCACGTCGGATCTTAAGCCGCGTAGGCAGTCGTGCGGCGAACTCAACTATTTTGTAATCGACAAACGGCGCTCGAACTTCAAGCGAGTGCGCCATAGACATTCGGTCCCCTATGACCAGATTGTGATCCGGGATGCGTGTCATCTGATCCGTATAAAGCATTTGGTCGATCAGCTCATTCGCATTGTCCGCATCAAAGTGCACCAAAATCTTCTGAATCGACTCATAGTCGTTTATCTGACTCTTAGCTTGACTAGAAAATAGTCGTTCTTTCGCTTCTGGTGTAAATCTCAAGAAACCCATGCTCTCTGCATATCTTTCGCCGGCTAGATGGAAAGACATTGCATGGACCCAAAGCGCCTTCTGCGCCAAGCTTTTGTAAGCATACGTCTCCGGCAGTCGCGTTATGACCGGTTGCATCACTTTGTTGCGAAACCACTTTGGCAGCATGCAGTAGTAGTCGACAACGCGTTGCCCAGCATAGCGGTCGTACCCAGCAAAACTTTCGTCGGCGCCATCTCCGCTTAGTGCGACTTTGACAAACTCGCGAGCAAATGCGGAGACCAGATATACGCCAACACCATACGGGTCGGCGGGTTCATCCATGTGGTGAATCATGCGTGGAAGCAATGAGATGAGGTCGGCTTCAACAACTTTTTCGTGCCACTCCATGCCATATTTCTCGGCAACCATCCGCGCAGCTGGCAATTCATTGAAACTCTGCTCGCGCACGCCGATTGAGAACGCCGGGATGGGTTCTGCAATTTTTTCAGCCATCATGCAGGCAATGGTCGTGGAGTCGATCCCGCCACTTAGAAAGCTGCCAACACGGACATCACTGAGGAGGTGCGTTTCGACAGTGTCAACCAACTCAGAATTCAAGTGCTCGATCAGATCTTTGTCGCTCGCCGAAGCCTTATCTTTGAAATCAACCGTCCAGTACTTATTCTTCGAAATTCCCTCGCTTGTCACGGTCATCGTCGTCGCGGCGGCCAGCTTCTTCACGCCAGAGAACAACGAGTACTCGTCTGGCATGAATCGCAGGGACATATAATGCCAAAGTCCCTCTAAGTCTAATTGAGGCTCAAGCAGCGCAGAGGCAAAGAGAGCCTTGATCTCAGATGCGAACACAAACGCTGACTCAGTCTGGAAATAGAAAAGTGGTTTCTGGCCCAGATGATCACGTGCCAGGAAGAGTGTGCCTTTTTGAGTGTCCCAAATTGCAAAAGCGAACATGCCGCGAAGATAGTTTACGCACTTCTCGCCGTGTTCTTCGTACAGGTGCAATATTACTTCTACGTCCGTCAAAGTCTTGAACGAATGTCCCCGGCCTAATAGCTGGCGTCTTAACAGTGGGCTGTTGTAAATCTCGCCATTACAAACTAGCTGAAGATTATCGTCTTCATTCGAAATCGGCTGTGCGCCACCTTCTAGATCAATAATGCTGAGCCGGGTGTGGCCCAGCGATATCCGATCGTCCTCGTAAAATCCGGTACCATCCGGACCCCGATGTATAAGACATCGCGTCATCGCTCGAATCGCGCTTTGCCGATTGCTTGAGATTATCCCTGCGATTCCGCACATAATTGGTCTTAGATTTATTGTTGGCTTAGGCGAATTGCTTCGAAGTCAAAGCAGGTTCTGCTCTTCGAAGTACCGATTGGTTAACCCAAGTCCCTCGGCAAGGCTCACCTGCGGGGAATAGCCAATGACTTCCCGTGCCTTGCTGATATTAAACGCAGACGACTCGGTAAAGAATTTCAGGCTACGACGTGAAAACGGTGGTTCCTTGCCGATTATGGCAAACGTCTTTTCCACGAGGAAACACAGAGGCACCATCAGCGTCAATGGGACAGTAAGCGGTCGGAAGCCTGAATTTTGGGTGGCGGCTATTTGTTGCACAAGTTGTTCTAGGAGCACCGGCTCGTTGCCACTCAAGATAAATGTTTCTCCGATCGCGGCGTCATTATTCGCTGCTAGCTCAAAGCCTTCGAGCAAGTCGCTAATATAAACTGGGTGTCGATAAGTTTTCTGCTTTCCGACCATAAAGAACTTTTTGCTCTTGATCGTGCGTAGTAGTTTCAGCGTTCTATGACATCGTGGTCCATAGACCCAAGACGGACGCACAATTACCCAACTTAATTCGTCGGCTGCGGCGCGTAAGGCTTCCTCGCCCATCAACTTAGTCCTTTCATAGATGATATCCGGATGGCACGGCGTTTTCTCATCAGCGGGCAGTCGATCAAGTGGGCCATATACGCCAACGCTGCTGCAGTGCACTAGGCGATCTACATTGTTCTTTTCAGCAACCTTCGCCAATGCTGCGACCGCGTCTACGTTTATCTCCCGAAAATACGATTCGGTCTGATTCACTTCAAGGTGGGCACTGGCCAAATGGAAAATGACATTTTGGGATTTGGTGACTTTTTCCAGTAATTCGGCATTGCGCACATCGCCAACAACGAGCAGGCATTTGCGATTGCTCTTTTGATGTTGAAGGCGTTCCAGGTTTACGTCGAGTGCGGTCACTGTTCTACCGCGTGACAGTTGGTCGTCAACGAGATTACTGCCAATGAATCCCCCAGCGCCGGTGACAAGCACATGATCATTTGCCACTAAACCGCGCTCCGCCGTCCCTCAACGACGACAACGTATCCTTCGGTGAAACCGATTAACATATCCAAGCGTGAAATAAGCCAGTATATCGGATAGAGCATGCTATAGATTTTGTAGGTCTTACCAACTGACTTTAGCTGAGCCTGTGTCGCTGGCGCGATTTGCCCCTTTTCAACAGGAACATCGCTGCGCTTAGACAGAAATTTTACATACAAGAAATTGATCGTGAGCTCGAGCGTCTCCGTGAAAAAGCGTGAGAATGTGCTTGTTCTCGTTGGTTCTACATTGCTTGCTTTCATTATCTCTTCGAGCTCCGGAATTGTAATGCCGACTTTCGAGTGACCGTATTCATCAGCGGTCATTCCTACCGCATGTTTCATTCTAACGACAATTTTCGATTCGTCACCGTTCGGCACCGTACAAATCACCTGACCATTCGGCTTAGTAATCCTGCTTACCTCATTGCTGAACGGCACATGATCGTCAAGATGTTCATGGACGTCGATTGTAACGACGCGATCGAATGTCGCATCACCGTATTCCAGCGCATCCTCCTTGGCGAACAATACGTCCTCACCGAGAAGCTCGGACATCTCGGTGATACACACATCTTCAAGGTCGGCAAATGACCACGTTCCACCGAGTTGGCGTAGGTAGTAGTTCATGGCTCCATTGTTATCACCGCAGGTAATCAGAAGGCACTTTTCGTCGATGCCTAATTCACCCAGATGATCTTTCAAGACCTTGAGGCGCATCTTCTTTTTTAGTGATTTGTGAAACATTCTTAGCTGCCATGGCGTTTCACCTTTCATGTATTTTTACTCCACTGTTTACAAAAGTATACGTTGTAATACACGGCGACCAGCACTAACTTGTGCTTCCAATTGCGAAATCGGTATTCGTGCCAGTCGTACCTTGAATGCCGCATTCCCCCATTAAGTTGCGGATTTCTGTTTGCTTTCTTTCTTGGCTCCAGTCGAACAAGTCAGCAATTTCTTCTGCAAGCCGGGCGACGACGTCTGGATTTTCCCATAGATCGGTTCTGCGGAATACTAGATCCGTCAAGTGTTGCACGGACTCATCGCTTATCAGAATTCGAAGATTTTCCAGATATCCGTTTTCCACCTGTTCATTGTCAAAATCCAGCCCTGCTGATTGCCATCCGAGTGCAGCGGGTGGTCGTGTTGATTTGACCGTCGGTGCAATGCTGTGGCGACCGACGATTCTTTTTAGCGTATCTAGCGCAACTCTTCGGGCCGTCGTAAATTTGACACCACTCACGGTGTAAAATCCCTGGAATCGAGATCCTTCTGCATGGTTGATTATCGCAGGACGCACGGACAACTCGCTTGACCCCGGCTTGCGGGCGGGAAGTAGTCCTGCAAATACATGTCTAACTTGGTCAGGGCTTAGTTGGAGCTCTGGCGCTGCCGAGTTAATGTCCGTCAGCATTGACGCGATTTGTTGTCCAGTGGGGTGCGGATCGCTAAGGTTACCGCTCCATGCGGCGTGACCGGTGCCGATTAACATGCGATTTTTCCACGGACGGACAAAGTATGTTGGCGCCCTTGGGCGGCTCGCTGTCAGTGCCAATGCACAGCGAGCAGGGGCGGGTCGATCCATCCAGAGATTCCACGCCAATGAAGGCGCAAATATGCCTTTTCGTTCATCTCCAAACTGAGCTGAAAGTTGCTCTGACCATGGCCCTGTCGCATTAACAACCAACGGCGCATGGAATTCGTATTCTTGGCTGTCAATGGAATCAATCGCGGCGATACCGTCAACCTTATCCGATCTGACAAGTAGATTTGTTGCCCGCGCATAATTGATTGCCCTTGCCCCTCGTGCGACGGCCCATCGCAATAGCTCCATTAGTAGGCGTGGCGAATCGTCAACTGCGGCATCATGCCAAAGAGCGCCGCCCTTGAGTTTGTCATGCAGGAGCCCCGGAAAAAGATCAAGCGCGGCCTCGGCGCTAATCACTCGAGCTGGCACTATAAGATTTTGTTTGGGCAAACCGGTGTTACGTCGATAAGACAATATGTCATTTGCCAGCATTGCCATACGCATAATTGACTTTCTGCGTACACCTTTGCCATAGAGTGGCATTAGGCAAGGAAGCCGGGATACTAAGTCGGGAAAGTTAGCGAGAAACCAACGCCTCTCAGTTACCGATTCCACAAAGCGCCGCATATCAAACGATTGTAGGTATCGCAGTCCGCCGTGAATGATTCGCAAGCTGTTAAAGCTGGTTCCCCCACCGAAGTCGTCACTGTCAAGTAGCAGTGGTCGCAGTCCATATTCTGTCGCCTGCAACGCCAGAAAAACGCCGTAGATACCGCCGCCAATGATAATGATATCGAATCGCTCAGTCGCATTTTGGGCCGGATTCCGAACTATGGGAGGCATTTTTCGTCCTTATAATCTGCCCGTCCTCGTTTGGCGAAGGCTTGCCGTGGTTTGAGCCAGCGCTCTCGCCATGCTTCAAAAACAATCAAAGACCACAACAAATGGCTATGATTGGCAACTCCGTTGAGGTGCTGAGTTCTTAAGCTGTCGACAACGGTGGAATCAAACAGGCCCTCGTTGGCGATACGCCGGGAGCCCAACATGTCTTCGAGAATTGGCCTGAATTGCGTACCTAGCCAGGTTTTCATGGGGATACTAAATCCCTCTTTTTGTCTGTAGACGCATCTGCTCGGGACATGTCGCTCAGCCACCTGCTTCAGCAAGACTTTCGTCGCTCCATTGGCTACTTTGAGACGGGCCGGTATTGCAAACGCGAGCTCAACCAGATCTCGATCAAGCAAAGGAACCCGAGTTTCAAGTGAAACTGCCATGGACATTCTGTCTACCTTCGTCAGTATATTGTCACAGAGGTAGCTCCTGACATCGACATACAGCGCCTTGTTTAGATCTGAACGGTCACCGGCTTTGGCAAACAGGTCGACGATATGTTTGGTCGCTGGCGTTCTGATTTGTTTCGTGACGTCACGAACGAAGATTCGATCTCGCATCGTATCATCCATAAACATCCGCCAACGACAATGGCCAAGTGCCGGGGGCTGTGAGGCACCTTCCACGAATCGTTTTAGTTTGTTAACGAGACCTTTCTTTTCTGACCGCGGGCGGAGGCGTTGGACAATAGGTCGAATCGCATTTCGACGAATCATGGCCGGAACCATATTGTAGCCCTGAGCATAGTGATTCGCGACGTAAGTTTCATAGCCGCCAAAAATCTCATCAGCCCCGTCGCCACTGAGTGCAACAGTAACTTGATTTCTGGCAAGGCGCGACACCAGATACGTCGGGAAAATCGAGAAATCCCCTATCGGATCATCTAGATGATCCATCAGAGTTTCGAAAAGATCTGCGACATCAGCTTTGATGATTTCGGTATTGTGATCTACGCCGAGATGGTTTGCGACGTCGTTGGAGTACGGTAGTTCATTGTAAGACGGATCATCAAATCCGATACTAAACGTCTTCGCATTTCCCATTGCAGCTGCGACCAGAGACGAATCGACGCCGCCAGATAGAAATGCTCCGATCGGTACGTCACTCACCATCTGCGTGCGCACACTCCGCTCTATGGCTTCGTCAACTTCGTCAATCCATTCGCTCTCGGCCTGAGCCGCACGATGGGAGTCAGGAATATCCCAATATTGAGTCAACGTCGCGGACAAATCCTGCAAATCAACGGTCAGAGCATGACCGGGTAGCAGCTTGCGAACGCCCTGTAATAGCGTCGCCTCTCCAGGTATGTATTCCCACGTCAGGAATTCATTAAGTGCGGTTACGTCTAGTTCAGGATCGACAATGCCACTTGCAAGCAAGGTCTTGATCTCGGAACCCCAAACAAAATGTCCATCAGCAAAAGCGTAGAAAAGCGGCTTTATTCCGATATGATCCCGGGCAAGGAAGAGACGCCGCTTATTTGAGTCATGAACGGCAATTGAGAACATTCCGTTAAGGTGCTTCGGAAATTCTGCGCCGTACTCCTCATACGCATGAACGATTACTTCGGTATCGCCATCGGTGCGAAACGTGTGGCCACGATTGGTGAGCGTCTTGCGTAACTGTTTGAAGTTATAGATTTCGCCGTTAAAAATTGTTCTGATCGTGTTATCTTCGTTTGATATTGGTTGCTTGCTGCCCTGCAGATCGATGATCGACAGTCGGCGCATCCCGAGTCCGACATTATTGACGAGCTCAATGCCCTCGTCGTCGGGTCCTCGATACTTGATCTGCGCGCACATATGGCTGATTTGCGCCCGAGTAACACTACTTGCGGCGGATGGTCCTGCAACGCCTACTATTCCACACATTACTTGAGAGCGCCGATTAGCAGTTGTAGTTTTCTGACATACGACGCACGAGAATATTGTTCTTCATAAAGCCTCAAAGCTTTAGTTACTTTTTGCTTTACCAAATGCGCATCAGACATCGCGCTAATGATTGCGTCACCAAGTGACTCCGGATCCGGAGGTGCAAGAAAGGCGACCTCGTTCGAAAGTACCTGCGTATGAGAATAGATATCGGTCGCTACCAGTGGTTTACCGCTGGCAAGTTGCTGATAAATCTTGAGCGGCGTGTTTGTACCGTCTGTCCGCGGCGACACCAGCACATCGGCCATCTCTGAATAACGGGCAGCTTGGCTCTGTGGTAGCCGTCCGGTGAACACCGACATCTCTTGCAATCCTTCCGCATCGGCCAGGGATCGAAACTTGTGTACCTGGTCGTCGCTCCCACCGACCACGATGAGGAACGCGTTCTCAAGTTGCTCACTCGCCAGCCTGAATGCGGATATCAAGAGCGCAATACCTTGATATCGTTCCAGCGTGCCAGCGTATACCACGTATTTCTTGTTCTTTGGAATATTATGACTGACGTCGCTTGGAGCCGACGCGTCTTCACCGGAGTTGGAGGATATTCTTACCGGTTCGAAAATGGAATTTTCAATAAGAAAATGCTTGCTTGAATCGTCGATGATGCTATCAACGTAATTCGCGAGATCGGGGCAAATAGTAATTACTGCGTCTGCTGTATTGATCGAGCTGTCTTCAAGTCTCTTGAAAAGGCCGTGAATTAGGCGTGACTCGGTATAGTGAAAATTCGATAACTGCTGCGGTAAGCTCGAGTGCATATCGTAGACAAGATTGAATCTGAATAACGGCTTTAAGAAACGGCAAAAGAAAACGGCCTCTTCATGGGCATGCACAACGTCATATCGATTTCGAATTAACAGACCGAGTGTTCGCAATACAACAGAAAAATCGAGGAATAGTTTCAGCATCGACGGGCCGGTCTTGACTTTGCCGAGCCATCCAAATCTTGGTATACGAATTATGCGAGTGTTCTCAATATCGACATCTTGTCCTTCACCGTAGGTAAGCAGATCAATATTCAGCCCCAGTTCGGCCATGATTAGTGTTCGATAATAGACACTAAATGGCGTCCCTCTCGGCGAGAAGAACGGTTGCGGGGCGACTACTAGCGCACGCATTGAGTTTTGCTGGTGGCGTTTCGCTCACGTATATGCAGTTGCATTGCTACCTGATTTTTTGCAAACCGCCATGGAGATTCAAGATCACCATATGGCGTAACTTTCGCATCTCGACTGGTGATTTGTCGTCGAATACTGTTCCAGGGTCTGTTTTCGTCTAGTGGCTCCGGCAATGTGAACCCTGATAGTCCGGCACGCGTCTGTTCGTCGGCGAACGGAAGTGGATCCGTACCTGGCAATATGTTGATTCCCATTTTC
>Ga0224508_10001303_pt1 | contig 22545 bp, 28 predicted proteins | sample SF_Jan12_sed_USG_4_FD_170157 | JGI IMG/M metagenome (GOLD analysis project Ga0224508, IMG submission 170157) | Sediment microbial communities from San Francisco Bay, California, United States - SF_Jan12_sed_USGS_21 | ecosystem: Environmental > Aquatic > Marine > Sediment | place: USA... | reverse complement strand
ACAAGTAAGGAACCAAGTAGAGGAACAAGTAAGGGACCAAGTAAGGATTGAATTTAACACACCCATTAAATTTTATGAGCACTGGTTTGGTTGTTGGGATTCCCCATGGTTGTCTTTTTATGACTATTTCAAAAAAATGGGAATTGTAACTAGTGATGACTTTGACAAGTATTCACAATTGAATCGTCAGGCATTCAGTCTTGTCATGTTTGAACATTTCATAGTAGCGTGCAAACTACCAAAAAAGACCCATATCCAAGACAAAGGACTACATTCAGTATCTGGTCCTGCTATAGAATGGAGAGATGGCATCAATACCATATATTCAATACAGGGTGTGACATTCCCTGCAGAGACTCTCTTAGGGGAATCAGAACTATTCAAAGCAGTAACTAAACGAGAAATGCAAGTGAAGGATGTTCTAAAGATATCAAACATCGAGCAAAGAAGGGTTGCAATGAATCATTATGGTATGGATATGATATTTGATCATCTAGATTCTAAACTACTTAACAAGAGTAATAGAAACTCAAAGGCTGAACTATATAAAATCAAGGATATGGTCCCAGATATAGACATACTAATGGTAAAATATACAGACCCCTCAACTGGCAGACAATACATATCCCAGGTTGCTGATGAAAATGAACACGATGATGATAAGTCAATAAAAACAGCCAATGAAGCTATGGCTTGGAAGTCACAAATGTCATTGAAAGAATATAATGAATTGGAGATAGAAGCATAATGACAGTAATGGAATCAAACAACAAAAAAATTAATTTCATGCGACATGGAGACCGAAACTTTAGGACGATAGAAAGCATAGGACTGGATAAAATTCCTTCTGATCTTCCACCATCTGAGAGTAAGATTGTAGGGGTTGGCGAATCATGGCACAGACATAAGATATCAGGACAGTGTGTAGTGTATGATATGCCAGAGCCACAACAATACAAATACGAAGGAAGAACCATACTCGTGGACCAATTCGTGGATGTCTTAGAAGACACCACGGTAACACATGAGGAGCACCATGAAATTCCAATACAAAAGGGACAGTATGCATTAGTTCCAGAACAGGAAATAGACATACTAGAACAAAAAACTAGGAGTGTATTAGATTGAGTTCAGATACATCATCCGACCCACAAACCACTTTTTTTAACAACAATAAAGATACCGAGTCATATGACTGGCGTTCCACAAAGCCACAAAGGGACATGATATATGACACCGCAGGCAAGATGAGCAAGAAAGAGGCTTCCCTCTGGTATAAGTTAGGACGAGCCATAATAGAAAATAGACCATCTGAGTCAAACAGGCATGAAGGAGAATCGAATAAGCAATGAGGATAACACTACCACAATGCGAATGCAAACGATGCGGTCATCCTTGGACACCAAGAAAATTACTGACCCCAGTAATGTGCCCTGTTTGTAAGAATAAGAACTGGAATAAAGAAAAAGGAGTTAGCTACGAGCCATGATTAATTACACAATGAGTTATGAAACCGCGACCAGGTTCTTTTTGATTACAACGGCTATTCTAATGTTTACAATATCATTATTCTCTGTACTATTTGCATTAGCCTATCCTTGGGATGACCCAGTATTGGATATGAGGGCAGATACTGACACACAGTACGGCTTTAAGCAAAACGAGATAACTGTAACCGTAGAAAGCTGTGACAGTATCAAAAACTCATGCCACTACAAGAACAGAATAGCATATGTGGATTTCACCATCGATATATATGATATTACAGACGAGGATAACCCGGTGTTTGTAGAGACATTTGAGTCAAACACCAGAATATTGGGTATCATAAGCTACCCAATATTCATAGATGAAAAATACGGCTCACACTCTGAGTATCAGATTATAGTCACTGGGTACCATGAAGATCAGATAGTAACCAAGTCGATGTTATTTTGGACACAGGAGAAGAACTATTGACTGAGATAACAGACCTAAAATTTAATTATAACACTGACATTCCTAGGTCACTTACAATACGTGTAAAAGATGGTAATGATGCTCGAACATTACGAGACAAAATCGACATAATTAGAGAACTACTAGAGGCAAAGGAGGAATCTGACTGATGGTTCTAGGTGCTATCACAGTAATTGTTGTGATATCGACATTTGGTATAGGTGTAATAATGGTAACTTCCCCAGTGATTCAACAATGGGAGCAAGACCAACAACAACAATGGGAGCAAGACCATGGAACCAACCAACCACCAAAAGAAACCAGTACTACGGGCGGAGACCCAATAATATTTGGCAATATAACCTATGACAAGCAATTCCCTGACCAAAAGCATTGGGATACAGTATGCTGGTTTGATTTCACTGGCAGTGGAGAAAAAGAATTCTGTGCAAGAAATATGATTGGAACCATGACCGTTGGGATTGACAATGATGGAGATGGAAGATTCACAACAGGCGATGAAATCTTTTGGAGTCTCACAAAGACATCCTATGAGGTAGCAATGCAATACGATTCAAATCACAATTACTGGCTAGATCCAAAAGATGACAGGTATGACGATATCATGGTTACTGACTTTATCGGCATGTACACACTAGAAGAACTGGGAATCAAATCGGTTCACCTGCTACCTGACCGTACATTTGAAAATGACTGCTTTGGTGTAGGCATCTACGCAAACCCAGACACATATGTAAAGGACTGGGCTTATGATCTATGTGTTAAGAACGGGGGCTATGTTAACACTGAATACATAATGCCTAATGATATTAGAATAGTGGCAACCAACTATGATGGGATAAAGATGTTGGATGGCAATACAGTCGATACAGTTGCAGCCGTTCAGGGGTACTGGAAATGACTGTTAGTATATGGACTCAGATAACAGTCTCAAGGAAGGAATTTGACTCATGGGTCAGTGCAATCATCAAAAGGAATGAAGGGAAATGACAACTAAAAAGTCACTTTTAACTAAACTCGACTCATCAAACATGTGCAAAGTAAGCTTATTACTAAGTTGGGGATTAAAGTCAACATGACAGTTGCAGTCACACTAATCGTAACCGCATTACTTATATCCCAAGGAGCTGATCTTGATGATACCACTCTACAAGAAGACCCACCAATAACCCCACCAGAAGAACAGCAATTCAACGGGAACGTGAATCTTGACTATACATTAGGGCCACTGGTAATAGAACAAAATAATCTAAACTGCACAAAGGCAAAGCCGGGACTATCAGTTGATATCATACTTTGTGACGACCTGCAAATAAACATAAAGCGCTTTGACGCATCATTGGCATCAGACAAGATTAATGCATTACACCTTGAGAATGAAATACTAGGAACTGAGAATACGGGACTAAAAAATGAGATAATCGATCTTGAGAACCAACTAGCACAGTCAGGAGGATCTCCAGAAGACACGACAGAGCTGGAAAATACCATAACCGCATTGGAACTGTACATTGATGATTTACGGGAGGAAAACACCATAGTCAAGCAGCACAATCAGGATCTACAGATGGAACTAATCAACATGAACAATGACATACAGGATATCGCAGGCAACACAATGAAACTGTTAAGCAGTGTAATGGGTGATTTGAAACAAATAGAATGGGATATCGATGAGATTAAAACTGAAATAAAACCAGTCTTGCCAGAGAGATAACCATAATCTTAAATACACCACCCCCACCACCTAACATATTGACAAAAAAACCAACATGTCCCAATTGTGGGCATGAACCAAAGGTCACTACCAATGCAAAAAGAACAACCTGCTCACAGTGCGATAGTAAAATATCCCTAAAGGCAGTAGTTGCAATTCTTGCTACGGTTATGATGTTAGCAGTCGTTCCTAATGTCTACGCTGAGATTTCTGTTACTCAAACTGGATTAACCCCAGAAGAACAAAAGGTCTTAGATGACATAGAACAACAAAAGGCAGAAGGTACATACGTACAACCACCAGAAGCCCAATTAACTGCAAACATACAAAAGTATTCAGAAGATGTCTTAACATCAATACCATTCCCAGTCTCACACCAGTATTGTGGAAGTGTTGAGTGGAATCTTAACACCCCAGAGATAACATGTGTTTATGTCGGGAAAACCAATACTGCAATATGGACTGCACAAGATGAAGCCGATGCATTATCTGAGAAACTAGAAGCTGACGCTAAAAGCTATGAAGAAAGAGCAATGGCACTAACAGATGACCAGAGACAGATAATAGCAATACAAAACACATTGGATGATCTATATCTAATAGAAAACCCAACTATCTCACAACAAAAGCAGATTGATGTACTTACAGAAGCGAACTACTGTACCCTTAGAGGGATAGGCAATTCAGAAGCAACTCAAACCAAAGGCTTCTTTGAACTACCAAAGGATGCAATCCAAATTATTAATGGAAAGTTAGTAATAGTAATGCCACAAGTTGAGGATGGTAAAACAAACGATCTTAAAGATAGAAGCCCTTTTGCAAAATCAAGTTTGCTTGTGGAGGAATGCAAAGCTCAAATCATTCATGAAAATATAGTATTACCAAAACACTATCAAGACATGGTAATGACAGAGGATGATTTCCAGCCAAGACACCAAGATAAGGCAACCGTAAAGACTGCCATGCCATCAAGGAATGACAGTGACTTTGCAACAGAGGAATCTAAATCAAATGATATAATCTGTAACAGCCAAAACTATAGTGCAAAGTTCAAGAAGCAGATGGGGTGTGAAACTGACATAGAGTATGAAGGAAGCTTCAAGAACACAGGAGGCCTGACTACAGAAGATGCAGTGCCACAAATCAATCATAGAATGCATGAACTAGTATGTGGAATAATCCCATACGGACACATTGTAAATGACAGTCACGTAGCATATCTTGAGGATTTGCAGTCAAAATTCAGTTGTGCACAATATGAAAGATTGATACCTATCGGATTCTTTGATCCTCAAAACTATGATAAGGATATGATAGACGAGAAGATAGCAGAATACTTGGAGGCTCAGAAATGAGCATGCCACAACCACCTTTTTTATTAAACGATAAAACATTAACAGTAGATGAATTTGCAGGTGTAATACCAAAGGAGGGATATCTGGTTAAGGTATATTGTAAAAAGATGTCCGTAGGTGTTGAACTCAAGAAACAAATCCTAGCATCTCTGAAACTAAGGAGACTGGTAGAAGCGGAAATTGATAGAATCATAAATCTTAACCCCCATCGCATATCGTGGTATACACGCCAGCAACTTTTAGAAAAACTATTAGAGGAAAGTAAGAAATAATGCCTAGAGGAACACCAACACTGGGATACCCCAGACCTAGAACGGATTGTAATTGTAACGAGTATCATAGACCTAGAAGTTCAGCACAGTTTTGTGAATGTACATGTCATGGGGACAATGAAATAATGTATTATGAAGTAACAGAAGAGGTTAAAGAATAATGCCGACTACACTATGCAGATCATGCGGAGGGGGGGAATATGGACCCATTAAATACGGACAATGCCCAGAATGCTACAAGGGAGGTCACTGGAAATAATGACTCTACGAGTATATTTAAGACAACCAGACGGCAAGACTCATTTTATAGATTATGGCCTTAACGCAGATAATTATGATGGTATAATCAAAACTGAACTCAGGACTGAATCATCAAAGGTCAAGACATACAGTGGGTCTAAATGGGTGGGTATACCTGAAATAGATCATCCCATCACCCTAACAAAAACAATTCACAAGAATAAACAGAAAAAGAAACTACCCGAATATGAAATCTTTAACCATAAAGTACATGATACCGATAGAGAATATTACTGGGTTTCATGTGTATGCTCTAATTGTTATCATAACACACAGGCAGCAATACCACGAAAACAAAAGATAGACAAACGTGGATTCAAATGTTTAATCTGTCCTAAATGTGGTGTTGAGAAATCACTGCATTATGCCAGATATAACTATTTAACAAAAAAACATGTGGTGGTTGGTAAATAATGACTGATGATTCAGGTGTATTTGTTACATATGATATAAAACATATCATCAAAGTTGAAATACCATTTAATGATTATGATGAGATGTGGAGACTAATGTTTACTCATAAAATCGCAGAGAAAAATAATGACTGAAGAAGAAATATTATGCAATGTTAAACGTGTGATTGAGCCTTTTGGGTTAAAGGGCATGATTGATTACTGTCCACATTGTAATGACGTGTATTGCTTTGTTGAATCTAATACTAATACTATCATGGTATCTGATGAAGGCCATAGACCAAAATGGAATGACTTATCTGGTAATGGTAATGATACGGAGTTAAAAGATGGAACTAAAGATTAACCTAAACAGAGACTTTTTCAAAGGAGTAGTAATTACAGGCGTGTTGTTAATCTCAGCATGGTATGTGATGGTGTATAGATCATGAAGATATTCAACACAGAGAGAGAGCAGATAGCAGTACTTACTACGGTGATAATTACAACATTCTCATTTCTGGTGTTCTATGCGTTAGGGTTCTATGCAGGGAGGCAGCCTTGAAGTATGACCGCTGGTGTAAACATTGCAAATTTTATCGTGGACACGGTGCTAATCTATGCACGGTTTACTCAGAACAATTACGACTTCATGGTAAATCTAGGATCCATCTATATGAGTTACTTTATCCCATCAGGAGCACAATCTGGCAATGAGTAAAAAGAAATTATTGAGGAATTTTAACCTGTTTGGTGTCCCTTGTGTCGAAGAAATAGCGGAGGTAACGGTTACAGATGACTGATATCGACTTTGAGACAAGTTAGATAGACTTAAAAGACTCAGTTGTTTCTATTAAACAGTTTGAATGACCTCAGGGAAGAGAGTGTGCAATCAAACTCTCAATTAAACAATGGAACTATTTCCAAAGTCCCCTGTGGGGACTTTACTAAAACAGACATAGAATTTCTATGGGATGAATACAATACTACTATGAGTGAATTTGACCAACCCAAGGAAAGATACACAAGGCATCTCAGTGAACTAATCAAAAAACTAAGAGACGTAACATCAAAACTAATAGAGGCAGAAGCAATCCCCGGATACGAGATCCAAGACACTGCGGGATATGTAAGAAAGCAACTCAAGGGGAGAGGTGTACCAATAAGCAATCATTACTATCAATATTTTGAACCCGACCAAAAAAGGGACTGGCAATCAGACGAAACAAAGAAAACAAACTCCAAACATGAGCATGACTGGGTAACAAGTGGAAAATCATCACTAGGGATAATGAAAAAATGCATGGGAGGGGCAGACTTTGTATGTGAGGCAATCATGATAGACGGGAAACTGTATGAGCATACACCAAATGAGCAACAAGACCAGGAACTTAACCCAAAAAAGAAGATCATCATCCCACCAACAGGCATTATGGTAGTTGTCAAGGAAATGCAAGCAGCAGCAGACAGGCTTTACGACTTTGCAGGGGTAATCAAAAAGAACTCACAACTATACACAGAAGCACAGATAGAGGCAACCAAACAGGACATATTTCTAATCAACAGGGCAGGAGAATTTCTAATCAAGACAGCAAAGAACAAGAAACAACTAATCGATCCACTCACAATGCATCTACTCGTAGTGGCATATGCAATAGAGACACAAAATGTAGCAGGGGGAAGATATATCATGGCACGCCTGGATCTCGCAGAAAGGAGACACTCTGAGGGGGTACAATTCTTTACTGAAGTGGGGCAGTTTGCAAAGCTTATCTCAGAGAAACAGACCAAAAAGGCAATGGAGGGCAAGATAAAAGAGGTCCACCAAAGATACATGCCATTAGATGCAGAAGATGCACAGGATAGGGGATTCTCAGGACAGCAATGTGATAACTGTCTAGGGTATTCAGTAGGGTATGAAATGGTAGATAATCCAAACTATGACAAGGATAATGACCCAGTACACATGAAAAATGATATGTCGTTAATGTGCTATTCATGCTCATATTTGCCAAAGCCTAAGAAATACAAGCTACCAAAACAAGCACCTACAATTTCAGTAACATGGGATACTATTAATGAGAACAATGCCTGAAGAAGTAACAATCCCAACCCCAATACTGAAGGATATTGACTCTCTAAAGGAGAACAAACACAACGTAAAACAACACCCCGAAGAACAGGTTCTCAGACTGGTCAAGGTAATGCAGTTTGAAAAGAAGTTTGTCAATCCATTACTAATTGATGAGAAAGACAACATACTGGCAGGGCATGGAAGGATACTGGCAGCAAGAAAGCTAAACATGAAACAGGTCCCATGTGTTGTACTTGACGGATTAACCCAGTCAGAAAAGGATGCCATAATGATAATGGATAACGAGGCTGGTGTATCCCCCTGGAACGAGGAAAACCTCAGTTTCATACTAAACAGGACAAAGTTTGATTTTGCAAAGGTCGACATGGATTTTAAGGAGTTCAAACTAGGAGACCCCAAAGAGGAAACGGACGAGATACCAGAGCCACCAGCAGAGCCTAAGAGTAAGTTAGGGGAGATATACCAGTTGGGAAGGCATAGGATAATGTGTGGCGATGCTACTAAAGATCTAGACAAACTGCTTGAGGATAAAGAGATTGATTTATTATTGACTGATCCTCCTTATGGCATATCAGTAGTGCAGGGGGGTGGTATATGTGGAGACGGGTATGGGTTTAACTCTAATTCGGAAGAGTCGTCAATGTTAAATGGAAAGATGATACATAGAAGATTATATCGTAAAATAATAGGGGATGATAAACCATTTGATCCTACATTCTTACTCACATTAAGCAAACAGCAAATCTTATTTGGTGCCAATCACTATACAGACAAACTCCCCAAAAGATCCCACTGGCTTGTGTGGGACAAAAAACAGGGTGATCAAGAGGTGTATACTGATAACTTTTCTGATGCTGAGTTGGCTTGGACAAGTGTATCTGATAAGGTGTCCGTAAAGACATATCGTCATACTTGGAATGGTATGACACGTCAAGGGAATAGGGATGAGGAATTAAAGGATCGTGTCCATCCAACACAAAAACCAGTGGGGTTATTATCAAACATACTCAAAGACTATTCAAATAAAGATAATTTCATATTAGACTGTTATCTAGGCTCAGGCTCCACACTAATTGCATGTGAGCAAACAAATAGAATATGCTATGGAATGGAAATAGACCCAGGTTACATTGACGTAATCATACTGCGTTGGGAGAATTTTACAGGCAAGAAAGCCGTCAAAATAGTTCCTTAATGGGGTTAATCTCCACATTTCATACATAAGATGACATTCAACGATAGAGAAATACTTGTTGTGCAAACAATGTGTATGAGACTATCAGAAAAGGACTCCCTGAAATGGCTAAAGCAACATGGGTATGATATCAAGCAGGCCACATTCTATAAGATAAAGGCTCATATCAAAGGCTCAACTGAGAAGAGAAAGTTTGACTTGACAAGAGAGGGACTATGGGAGCAGCACTTAGAAAGAATTGATCAACTAGAAACTATACTAAAGTTAACCTGGCAAAACTATCATATGGAAGACTTACCATCAAGAAAGGTAAGAATCTTAGAGACAATAGCTAATTTACAGCCATTACTATCAACATATTACCAAGCATCTCAAAAAGTAACTGAGCATGATATCCAAAAGAGATTACCAGATCTCCGACATTTATAACTTTGAAGAGTCAGTAGATGACATACTGCCTGACATCCCTACAGATAGGATAGAGTGGGAGTACGCATGCAGACCAAAGATAAAAGGAGTACCAAACAGGCTCAAGTATTTACCAATGTTACTGGAAGCGGTATTAGACAAGCATCCTTGGAAACAATATCTATGGGGAAGGCAATGGGGTAAGACAACACAGTTTGCATCCGAGTTGGCATATGGTGCAAGTACCAACCATGATTATGATCAGACATACGTAAACTTTGAGCTAGAGGCAGTAAAGACATTCTCAGATAACAAATTCAGGAAAGATGTGTTCTCAGTATATCCACTATCAGAGTATATTGAAGGCGTGTCCAAGTATGGCTCAATGTCCAAAGTGACACTAAAGACCAATTCAACAATAGACATGATCACAGCATTGCACAAATGGATTCACGCACAAGGAAAATCAAACCAGAAGATGATAGTAGACGAAGGCAATGACATAGAGTGGGAAGGATTTCAAAACGCCAGAGAGACACAGGCTGACACTATGGGAGACTTTATGGTTGGCGGGATTGGCGGGTATGTTGACACCCAATATGAAAGACTATGGAAGACCACAAACCAGATGACTTGGAAGTTTAGGCATGGTGAGGACTACAAGGGGTATGAAAACATGTCTTGGAGAAGAGAATTGGAAAGACGATGCTTTGATGAGCATGGGCTAGTATATGATGATAATCTATCTGATGTAATGGATGGTAAGTGGGTACCTCAAGCACCAAAGAATTTCTCAAGGCATGGCTATTGGCTCCCACAAATATACAACCCAAGAATACCATTAACAGAAGCGGATGCAATAGAACTCTATAAAGTATCCCCAGAATTCTCAATAGAGTGGAAACTCAAAGACCCTGACTATACCAACTCAGAGTTTAGACGGAATGTCATGGCCGAGTTTGTCGAAGGCGATGTAAAGCCAATCACCACAAAGATGATGCTTGCACTCTTTGACAAGACAGTCGGGCTCACAAAAGCAGCAGACGTAGATCATGCAGCAGGTAGGGTGTATATAGGAATAGACTGGGGAGGCGGTGGAAAGACCATCGTATGGATATGGCAATGCCTGGATGACAAGGCACCAATATTCAAACTGTTATGGGCTGAAAGAATGGAAACCAGTGATGTGGAAGAACAAAAGAATTTCTGTATTAATCTAATTGATGCATATGAAGCCTCACAGATAGTAGTGGATGCAGGGGGAGGGACAAGGCAGGTCCAAGCATTACAGACACGGTATGGTACACGATGCATAAGAAACTCATATCATGCAAGACCTGAAAAGCCACTGCCAACAAGGGAAGAGGCAAAGAAACAAAGAAAAGAATTACGATATGTAATAGACAGAACATTCTCAATTGACAGAGTTATTGATCTAATATCACACCCTTACGTGCAAGGGGACTTTAAATCAAACAGGGTAATATTGCCAGGTAAGAATCAGGAGGATCTAAAATGGGCAGTAAAGCAGTTTGTAGCGTTGGAATCAGAAACTGCCAAGCTAAAGAGCACAGGCCAGACATACATTAGATATATCCACAAGGACTCAGAACCTGACGATGCACTACAAGCCTGTAATTATGCATACATCGCATGGGATCTTGGCAGAAGCAAAGGAGGCGAGATAATCGGTGGTGGCCTTGGGGAAGAGGCAGACTTTGATAATGCCTTTGGAAATTATTAATAAAAGTAAATTCTAACTAACATTGAAAGGCTTCACGTCCGACCTGGTGTAATACGGTCTTAGACTATGGGGGCGGGAGATTGTAGATGAAAGGCTGCATGTCTGATAATGGCTGTTATGGCTCTATCAGACATCGACCAAGAGGCAGGGTTGTACAACCTGTTATAGGTCGTCCGCCGTTTACATTAACGAGGCGTCCAGGTTACGCCTACCTTTCTTTTGGCTTTTGTAGTGTAATGGCTGCATAACAGACTGTGAACCTGTAGGATGAAGTTCGATTCTTCACGAAAGCCCTTTAAACACTTCTCATTAAATGAATAACGGAGAAAATACTATTTGGCATCAAAAAAGAAACGTGTATCAATTAAGAAAAAAGCAGATAGTTCCATTAAGACAAGATTACCTCAGCCTAAATCTACTTATCCATTATCACCTGAACGTAAAGAACCACCCACAAAAAAGCAGGCACCATTTCATGCAGTAGGTGTAATGCAGTATGATGACGAGAAGATGACTGATTATAGCACTGGTATGTACAGTGATTTTACAGAAGAGCAAATCAGAACACATGTTCCAAATTATAATGTGGTGCCATACTCACACGGTGCAGACCCCAAACCATTATCAGCTAATCAAATAAAATCATACAAGGCAAGATCAAAGAAGAAGGTATTCTTCCCAAAGTTCTTCATGAATCCCTATCAAGACCTGGATTATATCGTGCTACAAGACATCTATGCCAATTCAATGGGTGGCAGAATCATTGACAGAAAGGAAGAGCTAAAGTTTGGCCAAGGCATAACTCCCGTATTAAAACTAAGAAACCCCAACGAAGCAGGAGATGAGGATGCACAAAAGGAACTGCTAGAGAAGGGTCAATACATCATTGACAAACTAATCATGATAGACCAAGCATTAGGTGATCCTGATGATGCCCTTGATCCATTTTTAGATACTGACGTTAACACAAAATTTCAAGCATTGTCAAAGAATGCATCTGTCTATGGCAGATCCATGATAATCAAAGAGTTCACAAAGAAACTTGTATTGCCTGACGGTACATCATACCCTGGCATACCAAACATTCTCAAAGTTGTAGCAACAAGGGACATGGGCTGGGTTGAAATTGATCAGGAATCATGGAAGCTAAAGTCAGTGCAGATTAGATTTACAGGTGAACAGGTAGTCCCACAGCAAATGATCTACATGGAACACGGCTCCAACAACCCAGTGTATAACGCATTACATTATGGATTCTCAGAGATGCAATCAATGATAGGTGCATCAAGGTCACTACGACAAATGATTGAAGTTGATTTCCCAACCATATCAAAACACGTGTGGGCTGGAATGGGCTTTTTGTTCATAGAGCCAGAAGGCACAACCCCAGCAGAAAAGCAGGCAGAACTAAACAACATTAACGCAGTGGCAAAGGTAGGCAGGTTAAACAACCTCATGATATCCCCTGACAAGACACGACTTGATCAAATGGAATTCTCACCAAAGATAAAAGAATTGGTAGAGTTGGCAGACTTTTTGATTAGACATAACATAGCACAAACAGGAATGCCTCAAGCATTGTTTGCACAGGAACAAGACAGTAACCGCAGCACATTAGTGCAAAAGGTCAGGTTCTTTATGGACGGGGTAATCAAGAACCAGCAAAAAGATGACGGTCAGCAAATAGGTAAGCAATGGTACATGCCCAACTTTAAGGCAGTATACAAAACGGACTCTGAAGAGTTTAAACTATACAAGGTAGAGGCTGAATTCAAGCCATTGAAACTGGAGGCATTTGATGATTCAGTGGAAGCAGTAGCCAAGCTAAACGAACAGGTACCTCTCACAACAAAGGCAATTGGTGAGTTGTTAGGCATTGATAACTTTGAGACAATGGTTGATCCAGATATGGACAGACCAGACCCTAACAAGCAAGGATTCGGGTTTATGGACTCTGAGGGAAAAGATATTAAGATGAAGAGAAAAGGATCCTCTAGTGGACAGTCAAAGCAAGACCCAACAAGTAAAGCCAATTCAACCAACAGACCAAAGTAAGATACTTGCTGAACAATACGCTGCTGTCCTCACTAAATTAGTTACATCAGACGAACCATTTGCATTATCCTCACAAGCTAAACAAATCCATCACATAGAGGCCAAACTGTTGGAACTCGGGCTAAAGATGAATATCAAACTAAACACGGTGAAAATATGACTAAAGGGCTCTGCCATGACTGTCATTCTACAAACGTAGAAATAATTGCCACCAATGACGACTTTCCATCATGTCCTACTTGTGCAAAGAAAAAGAAATCATACAAAGGTGTAACTGTAAAGCATGCCTTCAATGGTTAAACACTTCTGATTAAACAAATTCTGCAAATGTCTGCATGCAGTTCTTTGCAGCCCTACAAGAATTCGATGTGTTTGAGGAATTCAACGGTGAAAAGGGCAAGTATCTAAAATCTTTCTTAATATCTGATAAAGTTAATCTAAACGACTGGCAGGCCACGCATGAAGCCAACATAATGAACTTAGACGATGCCATTGGTCGGCCTGGCATTCATTATATCAATGCTGAAGGCAAAAGAGATCACACTGGAGCCACCACTAAAAAGAAATCACTACAAATTCAAGAGCTGTATAGGGCAGCATCAATACTTGCCGTGGGCTCTGACATGGCTACTAGAAGAATGTGGCAAGTATCCAAGATAATAAACAACAAAGTCGCAAAGTTAATTGAGGCAGGAGAAATCAAATTTATCAGTCCTTCAATATGGCCTAAAGAGAACGCAGTTGAACTAATACCAAAGACAGACGGTGGAGAAACATCAATAGTTCATGATTATGACTGGCTACATTACGCATTTGTAGACGAGCCAGCATATGGGGATGAAGCATCCATCAAGTCATTTTGTGATGGTACATCAAAAGACTGTATGTTGGAGTTATCAAAGTTCAATGCATCCATATCTGAGATTGAACCGCTGGTAGAACACAAGATAAAGATCCCTGACACTTCCAAAAAGTCACAAAACACTTCTGATAAGACTAATTCAAACAATTCCAAAACAATGGCAACAGAAGAAGAACTCCAAAAACAGTTGCAAGAGTCCAAAAAGGCTCTAAAAGCAGCTGAAGAGGAGCTTCAAAAACTCAAAGAAAAAGAGGCCAAACGCGCTCAAGAAGAAGAAGAGCCAGAAGAGGAAAAAACTTCCAAAAAAAGTAAGAAAGCCGAAGAAGTCGAGGAAGACAAAGAAAAGGTAGCAATGAAAGCAAGAATAGAAGTTCTTGAAAAAGAACCACTTGTGGAAAAAATCGTTACCAGTCAACTCGCAGCCGGAATCATTACCCAGGAACAAGTACCTTCTACTACTCAATCCTTCATGACAGCAAGCAAAGACGAGTTAAATCGCACTTTGTTAACCTCTCAATCATTTGAGGCCAAACTCAAAACATTCTCACCAGGCATATCAACCCCATACATGGGATCTAATGCTGGATCATTTGATGCTTCATTTGATGATATGGACAGTGAGACATTGTTAATGGAGGTAAGTGAAAATTGACATTCACAAAAGGAGATCTTACCCAACCCGGCAAACATAACGTACAAACTTTGCCCTTCGCAACTGGTACAATCACAAAAGGAAACTTTTACACACTTTCCGCAGGAAACCTAGTAGCCTTAGCAACCGACACCACCACAGCAACCGGTGTATTCGTTGCATTAGAAACTAGAGTATTCTCAGCAGGTGTGGTTACTGATTGTCAAGTCGCAGGTCCAGGTAGTTATGTTGTTGTAGATGCAGGTGGAGCAATCCAACCAGGCGGATATGTCGCAGTAGAAACAGGCAGTGCTGAAGTTATAGTAGGTACAGCAGCTGATCTCGCTGCAGGATATGTCGTTGGCAGATACATTAAGCACGCAGGTGAGACTAAAGCAACTCCGGCTGCAGACACTGAAACAGATTGTATAATTCTGTTAGGAGCAGTCTAGAAATGTCTGACAATAAAATATACACTTATCACCCCTACAATCATGCAGTCTATGCAGGTATTGGTGCAGAGCAACAAGACGTGTCAAAATCTTTTGGTGCATCTCATAAAAAGCTCGGACACATACGCTATGATGCAGCAACAAAAAGTCACAAAATCAGCTATGGCAGAGAAGCCAAACAAGCCCTTATGGCAATCAAAAAAAATGGTTACCATGCAGCAATCGGGGATAACTCCATTGATCACATCAATGCATTCCCATTACTAAGAGAACTTGTAGGCAAGCCAGCAGAGATTAACTTTTTGCAGCAAATGGGTCGAGATATCCCAGTTCCAAGTCTTAATGCAAGAATTCCTGAAAGGGATGCATACAAGGCACAACTAGGAGTCAAACCACTTCAAGAAGTTGACTTTACCAACGTAAAGTATGGAGAAGACAACTTTAATCTAACGTACAACGCAACCCCAATATTCCATCCAACTGAAGACATTATCAGAGGAGTAATCAATCCAATGAATGTCGACATGGAAGAATCACGTAGAGCCCTTGCAGAAGCAAGAAACGTCATGGTATTGTTTGCCCTAACAGGCCTAACAGATACCGACGTACTCGCAAACGATTGGGATGCAAAGACAAGTGGAGTAAGTGATTACAACCCAAAGAAAGACATCATGGAAGCAATTCAAGCACACTGGAAGACCAACTTATCCAGAATCGATTCATGGGCAGTTAACCCAGTTGATTATCAAAGATACGAAGGCAATGACTTTGTAAAAGGATACCAACCAGGATTAGATGTTGTGAACGATGGTATTACTCAAGTTAGAGGAATCCCAGGTTTGAACGCATACGTAGACCCAATGGTACCACTCGGAACCGTCTACTTTGTAGACAGCCAAGCACTTCTCAAAGGTATTGGTCCAATGCAAACAGAGCAATGGAGAAGACCAGAGAACAACACTGACATGGGCATAGCAAGAGACTACTTCCAATGTATTCTAATGAACCCATCCAGATACGGCTTCAAGAGTGATCTAACATTGACTGCATCAGGTGACACAGCAGATACTGAACCAGCAACCCTAGAGGCAGCAGCTTCAATTCTCGGAACACCAACGACTGTAGCAAACCCACCAACAATATCGAGTTAGGTTTCAAAACCAAATACTTCTTTTTTTATTTTAATTAGACAAAGAGGATATCATGCCTGACACAACACCACTACGAAGAACCCCAATAGGGGCAGATCGTGGAGGATTCAAGGACGTAGAGACAAACAAACTTTCTGATCATTATATCACAGCAGCCAAATTCTATGGAAATAGACAATATGCAGATATTGCTCTTATCCTACGAGGTAAAACACTCAACTAATGGCCACTGATTTTAACTTTGAGTTCTTTGTCTTACCAATGACAAAAGCCCTTCTAAAGTTCAAGGATGGTGATGAATCAGAAGATGCACTGCTTATGGGAAGCATAGGACTAAGATCCGAAAGATGGGTAAAGAACAGACTCATAGCACATTCAGACTCTTTCCCACTGGATACAGAAGATCAGGAGTCAGCGATATCCGCAGCATGTAACAAGGCAGCCGAACTCTACAAGAAACATAATAACAATACGCAAGGTGCAAAGGATTTCAGAGAGGCCGCAGATGATGACATGGAATCACTACTTATTGCATTGCGAGCAAGACCAACAGCAAGAAACAAGATTGAGGTTGCATCGCAAACATATGACACTGAACAGGACACATTATTCTCCCAAGTTCTAAGATAACAATAATTACTTCTCTTTATTTGATTTTTGAGAATTAACATGATTTAGGTATGGTTAATCTTACTGTTAAGGAGGCAACAGACGCAACCGCAGGAGACTCTACAAAATATGGTGCTCCTGATATAGTCCAACTTGTTCAGGTCGCAAAGGGTACACATGCTACTGAATTCATACAAGCCTCATCCATTGAGACCACAGGCGCATCAGACGTTCAAACCGACCTTGATGCAAAAGCATTATCAGTACATACGCATATCATAGGAGACATTACAAGCCTACAAACAACACTGGACGGAAAGGCAGCATCAGCACATACTCACATTATAGATGACATTACAAACTTACAGACACTTTTAGACGGAAAGGCATCTTCTGTACATACGCATGTTATTTCAGATGTTACAGCATTACAATCAACACTTGACAATAAAATAGACACTATTTCTAATTTAGGCGCGTCTGGTTCATCCGTTCTTAAGCAGATCACAGCACAGACATTGGAAGCTAGAAAGATCATTGGTGGTAGCAACATCACAGTGGTTGAAAATTCTGACGATATTACAATATCATCTTCCGCAGGTAATACTGCCCCACCAGGATTCATCGATCCACGTGATGCACCATATAGCGTGGTCATGAATGATTCCAGTGACCAGCGAGCGGGCTTGCAAGCAGCAATGCAGGCAGCAGCAGATGATACTACAGTACGAGGTGTGTTCATACCATTAGGTACGATATTGATTGGTGCTCCATTATTACATTTTACAGAACAGCACCTTGTAGGCAATAGAAGCACAATAAAGTCACATAGCACTTTTGACTTTACTGAAACATGGACGGAAGCAGTGACAAGCCTTTCAACCATTGATTCCAAATCATACAGTCTGGGTGCGGGTGTACCTGGAACTGAAACCGTATCCCTCATAGTGGGAACCAATGGCACCACAATACACGGACTGGGAAGATACTTTATAGATCAAATGACATTCGACTGCGATGATCTGGCCACATCCAAGGCCATGTCATATACATTGCAGCAAAACGGACGATTCAATGATGTCAGGTGTGATGATTATACATACTGTGCAATGACACTGGAGGCAGGGCAACAGCACAATTTCCATAACTTTATGGGCGTCGCAACCTCAAATGCAGGCGGTTCTACTAATCAGATTATTATGCGTGGTGGCTGCAAGTTTATGACATTTACCGGAGGATTGAACCTTGAGAAATGTGGTGGCACAGCTATAATGAGCGGAACTGGTGGTGCAAGAAATATATCAATCGATCTGCTTCACTATGAGGCTGATAATAGCAACTATCCTAACGCTACCATGCTACAAGGGGCTTTAGGGGCAGTCAAGATCCATAACCTTTCGGTATCCATGGAAGGGGCTAATCAGAGAGTATTAAAGATAAGTTCAGGCGCAAACCTCAACGGTCTTGAGATAGAGAATGTTTATGTTAACAATCAGAGTGGCGATGTCATCTTTGTAGATGATGACGAAGGAGGTCACACAATTTACGCAGGTGTAGGAAACACAGGCAAGCAGGGGTATCAAAGAGAGATAAGCAAACTGACTATAATGCAAAAAGATGCTACTTTTCCAAATCATGGGCAAGTACATACTGCCATCGGTCACGGTGGGAGAATATACAGGCTTGGTGGCTCTCAGCTCACAGATGCCACGATGTCATTTAAACCCGCAACAGGTCAGACAGCAGGCAATATAGATTATATTGATTCATCTGGTACATTGCAAGCACGCGAAGGCCCAGACGGACGACCACAATATACGGACGATGACGGTACTACTTGGAAGAATATTCCTACACAGATAGACGGTCAGATCACAGCACATGTGAACGCAGGTACATCTGAGATAATTGCAGCCACCATAGGAGACATCCGTATGCCATACGATGCGACCATAATAGGGTATGAAATTACTTCTCCTAATGAGGTAGGCAGCGCAGTATTTGATATCTGGGTTGAAGACCCTGGCAATTACCCTCCAACCGTAGCAGATACCATCACTGGAGCACAAAAACCAACATTAACCTCATCCCAAAGAGTGGAGCAACTGTCCATATCTGGATGGAGTACCACCACTGTCACAAAAGGACAACATGTCATGATTGTTATTGATTCAGCATCATTATCTACTGATCTTAAACTAGTATTGTATCTGGAGCGTACGACATAATGGTACGCACAGCAGCCTACCCAAAAGGTGGCATTTCAGTAACTAATGTTCCTACTACATCAGGCACTTGGTTTATCCCTCCAATGGGAAACAACGATTACGTAACACAGAACCAGAAAGACAAGGTTGATTGGTATGCTGCCACTGATGGTTGGATGGGAGACCTTGAATGTTTCATAGATACTGATCCAGGAAGTGCAGGCGCATATTGGGAAATCAGACTGATGAACCTCACTACAGGCGAGAACATACAAATAAGAATTGAGAACGGTGAAACATCCAAACTCTCAAGACGTAACATGTGGGTAAACCAGGACGACCGTGTACAGATGGGACTCACCGCATCCACTGGTACCGCTCCGGCATCAATAGGAAAGTTTGAACACTGTCTTAATTGGAAGCCAGCCGTATCAACTGAAGACACCCACACAAGCTTTACCCCTGGGGCTGTTGATAATACAGTTACGGTGTATCTTTCCCCTGAATTAGGTGGCAAGGGTGGCTGGGGTACGACTACAACCGAACAGACAGTAGTCTCAAACAGTGCAACACTAGGCAATTTCCGCATACATAGACAGCAGGATAACTCACCACCAGGTGCTGGAAACAGCTTTGCACATTCAATGGTAAAGAACCCAGATGGCACGCCTGAAAAAGTAACCATTACACTTGACGAATCCAATATGACAGCAAATGCAGGGTCATCTACCATGTCCATAGTCGCAGGTGATACCCTCATAAGGGAATGTATTCCTACATCAACCCCTGTAACAGGAAGGGATAACATGGTCTATACCTTGGACACTGGCACATCTGGACAGGGACATTTCTTTGGAGGCGGTGACGATACATTGTCAACAAGTGCCACAGAATATAATTTCATAAACATGACAGGTGGCCTTTGGAACTCCACAGAAGCCAACAGGGTGTTACGATTTGCATCAGCCAAACGAATTACAGATATCAATATACTACTCAGTGGAACACCCACTGGAACTTACACATTTACCCTTATGTTAGATGGAGTAGCACAAGGCTCAACTGACATCGCAATTACTACAACCGGCACGACTGCCAGTCTTTCAGGGCTGACACTTGATGTAGAGGCTGGCGAGACACTATCAATGAGATGTGTTCCAACAGGCTCACCTACTGCTCGAACCGTATCATATGCAATGCTGTTTGAAGACCAGCCAGCTGCAGCAGACTTGCCAACCGCAGTTAACTGGGGACACGTAGACCACCCGGCAGACACATCAGCGAGATTTACTGCAGAACTTGGAGACGTTGAGACAGACGCGCAGATAGTCGTATCCGTTGACAGCGGACTTGCAAGCGAGGACTTTCTCAGCGCATCAACTGCTACTACCAGCATGAACTTTGATGGTATAGGGTTACTCCCAATATTACAGGTAGAAGTTACAGGGCTTACGGCAAATACACAATATTATTGGGGTGTCAAGGCAGATAGTACAACTGACACCAGTTACATAGGAGCATTCAAGACCCCTGACACAGCAAATACTGCACCTGCTGCAACCAGGACATACAACTGGATTCAGGTCAATGATGTAGATTATACGTTCATCGGAGGTACTGGTTCCGCATCGGGAGAGGTACCAGTATTTACACAGATAGCTGACAATGAGGATCCATTCATTATAGACTTTGGTGGAGACTGGGTATATCAGGATGTAGACCCGGCTGTTAATCCAATCACTGATGTCTCCGTATTTAGATCAAGATTCCGCTCTACTATGGTACTAGGCGATACCGTCAGATTACTAAAGATGTGTTGGTGGGCAAGCCAGTTAGATGATCACGATCTTGGGTATGATGCAGGTACCGAAGGCGCTCCACTGGACAACTCAGTAAGACAATCAATGTATCTTCTAGCCAAGCAGGCATACAGCGAACTCATGCCACACATAGGAGCATTTGCAGTCACTGGAACGGGAGCATGGACAGATCCTTACGTTCAGCGTGCAGAGATAGGAAGAATTACAATGCTAGTCACTGATCAGATGTCATACAGATCAGTAGATGATGTCAAGTTCTTTGGAGATGGCACAAGCTACGGAACCCCATCAGTCCAGACATGGGATCAAATGGCATGGATAGAACAACAGATGCTATTATCCCAGACCAACGGCGCAAAGATGATAATCCATCCTGGCGGTACATCCATAGAGGATACAAGTGAAGGATGGGGAATAGCCACATCAGAAAGAAGTGCATTCTTTAACTATGCTGTAAATAATAACGTGCCAGAAATGGTAATGATCCACGGTGATTCACACCGATTCTTTGCAGATGACGGTACATTGACCAATTCATACATGACAGGTGCAGCCACAGGTTACATAGTAGACTTTTCCTGTGCACCAGGCAAGTTTACAGTTACAACCGGCCCAGCAACTCCCAAACCTTGGTTTGCAGTTGATACAGATACTACCAGTACAGGTGGTGGACTCAACCAACAAATCTATGGAAAACTTGTACTCACAGACAATCCTGCTAATTATTTCATTACATATACATACCAAGGAATCGAGGCTGATGGAACGGTAGTCAACACCACAACATATTCAAACCTTGATACTCCTACAAGCACAGCCATCACATCACGAGCAGATCTTAACCCCGTACTTGATGACGTGGGAACAGAGGATTTCATATTTGACAGGGGACATTTCTTAGGTCCTGCAAAGATTGACTTTGATACGGAATCCCCTGGAGGAGGTACGGCCGTAGCGGTAACTGATTACACAGCGCTGACCTCATCCACGCAGACCAGCTCAGGCAATGGACCATTCTTGGTGCCTCTTACGATTGTAAACAGGACAGGAACCAACGGATCAAGAACGGTTATAGTCACAATAGACAGTCCAGACGCACGATGTACGGTAGGAGCTGATGCTAACCAGCAATTTACATTAACAGATGGTGTGGACGCTATCCCCACGCCTAGCCTTACTCAAATAGGGAGTGTAACCATAACATGACAACCATAACCAAGGATGCAAGCCCACCTGCAACCCAGGAAGAGGGCGGAAAGTCCACCACCAAGAAACAAAATGATATCATAGACCGAATAGGTGGAGAAACAACCCCCACTGC
>Ga0224508_10001302_pt1 | contig 22553 bp, 27 predicted proteins | sample SF_Jan12_sed_USG_4_FD_170157 | JGI IMG/M metagenome (GOLD analysis project Ga0224508, IMG submission 170157) | Sediment microbial communities from San Francisco Bay, California, United States - SF_Jan12_sed_USGS_21 | ecosystem: Environmental > Aquatic > Marine > Sediment | place: USA... | reverse complement strand
GCCGGGCGATGCCAGGTTCTCGGCAAGCGTTTCGGCGACCGGTGACAGCAACGGCGGCAATGACGCCGCCACGCTGACGCTGGCAGTCGACCGCGCGGTCGATGTGCTGGCAACAGCCGCGGCCAGCAGCGTCACTGTCGACCAGAGCACAACAGCGCGAGTCACTATCGAGAATGATTCGTCCATCGCTGCAACCACGGTCGAAGTTTCCGTTACTGCAAGTTCCGGCGTTCGCCTCGACAGTGCGAGCTGGTCGGCGGGCAGTTGTTCTGTCGCCAGCGGCACGGTTACCTGCAGCGCGTCCAGCCTTGCAGTGCAGTCAAGCAACACGATTAATGTGCAGCTGACCGGCCTTACCGAAGGCAGCCAGAGTTACAGCGTCGACGTGTCGTCGAGCGAAACCGATCGCGACACCAGCAATAACAGCGCGCAAGGGTCGGTGACGGTCGGGGAGCCTCAATCGGATGATGGTGGCGGCGCATTCGGATTGCTGGAGATACTTGCACTGATGCTGCTTTTGCTCGCGAGAGTCAGCGCGCGGTTCCGCATTCGCCAGTAGGGTACTATCGCCCCACGTATGACGAATGGGGTCCGGCTTGGGCGCGAATGTTAGAGAGTGGATGGCCACAGGCTTGATATTGCTGTGTGGACTGATAGCCGGATGCGGGGCGCCGAACGCAGGATCAGAGAGACTCTCTGAGCGAACCATCGCTTTGACGTTCGACGACGCGACACGTGGCGACGGGTCGTTCTTCACCGGGGAGGAACGCACTGCCAGATTGATAGAGGAGCTATCCAGGGCCGGCGTTGCCGAGGCCATGTTCTTTGTCACGACGCGGAATGTGGAAAGGGCCGGTGAAAGTGGTCCCGAACGCCTGCACGCATATACCGACGCCGGCCATGTGCTTGGCAATCACTCGCACTCACACCAATGGCTGTGGCGAACCGATACTGACGATTACATCGCGGATCTCGATGTTGCGATCGAGGCGTTGCGTGATTATCGCAACGTGCAGCCCTACTACCGGTTTCCATTTCTCGACGAAGGTCGCGAGACCGAGAAACGCGATACGCTTCGCGAAGCATTGCGGCAAAGGCAACTGAAGAACGGCTATGTGACCGTCGATACTTACGACTGGCACCTGGTGACGCTGGCGAAAGAAGCTCGAGACGCAGGCGCCGAGTTCGAGCTCGACGATCTGCGGGATCTGTACGTTGACGTCATCACGCGCAGCACCGAGTTCTATGATGCTTTGGCGCAGGATCTGCTCGGCCGGTCGCCCCACCATGTATTGCTCCTGCACGAGAATGACCTGGCCGCCTTGTTTATCGGCGATCTCGTGGCAGAGCTGCGCCGTCGCGGATTCCGTATCATTCCGGCCACTGAGGCATTCCGCGACCCGATTGCGGAGCGGGAGCCGGATACGCTTTTTCTGGGCCAGGGCCGCATCGCTGCACTCGCGCATGAGGCTGGAGCGCCGCCCAGGGAGCTGGTGTCACCCACTGAGGACGAGAATTACCTGCGGGCGCGCTTCGAGGAAGAAGTCACGGCGTTGCCTGCCCCCTGAGGCAACGGTTTAACGCACATTAAGAACGTTTTGTCGCAGGGTCGGGCACTTTGGCCGAATGGCGGGAACTAATCCCCTGAAAGCGCGAGCGGACTTCGCTGCGCGCGTAACAAGGGGACAAACATGAGAATTCGTAGCACGCTGGCCCTGATGGGCCTTCTGGTCGCGAGCCTGGTGCACGCAGAGAACTTCACGCAGGCAAATACCGATCGCGCCAAAGCGCTGATCGACGCCGCTGTGGAGGCCCATGGCGGCGACGCGATGATGCAGGACCTGCGCACGCTCGTTGTAGAGACGCGCACGGTTAACTACTCGGTCGACCAGAGCCGCGGGACCGAGGCGCCGTGGGATACGTCAGTCAATAACAGCATCGATGTGATCGACATCGAGAACGGCATCTTCGTCAACCACGCAAAGGGCACCGGCGGCGGATTCGAGAATCACAATCGCACTATCATCAACGGCGAAGAGAGCTATCAGCTCAATTATCGTGCCGGCACGGTTGCAGGCATCGCCGAGCCCGATTTCGCGACGACATCCGGGCCGTTTGTACGCGTTACGCCGGCACTGCTGATTCGCACGCTAAAGGAAAGAGAGGCAAACGCACATTTCCTCGGCGCAACGACGATCGATGGCACTGACTACAATGTCATCGGCTTCTCCATGACGGTCGGACCCGCAATCAGCCTGTACCTCGAGAAGGATACAAACCTGTTGCGTCGCAGCGAGCGTGTGTTCCCGGGCTTCGGGCTGGTTGAGTATCGTTTTGATGACTATGAGACTCGCAATGAGGTGCCCTACAACCGCAGCTTTACGCTGTACCTAAACGGCGACGTGAATCTCGAAAGGGAAATCAAATCACTCAAGGTCAATGTGCCGATCGACAATTACCTGGCAGTACCCGAGACGTTCGTTGCCATTCCGGAAGTGCAGCCGGACCCGCTGTCACGCCAGGAATTGAGCGACGGTATCTGGCTTATCGGCGGCAACGGGACCTACGCGATGTTCGTCGATATGGGTGACTATGTTTTTGCAGCCGGCGGCACGGCTGGTATTCCCGACCGTATCGAGTCGTTGCGCGAAGTCGTCGGTGACAAGCCTGTGCGCTTCGGCATGATGACGCATCATCACTTTGATCACGTGCTCGGCGTCGCGGCTTACGAAGAAGAGGGCGCAACGGTTATCGCGGCAACGGATCACGAACGCATCGTGCGGCGCGCGGCCGAAAGCGGGGAGACACTCGACCTGCAGCTCGTCAATGACAGGTTTGTGCTGGAAAACGACGGGCGGCGTGTCGAAATAGTGGACATCGGACCGACGGCTCACACTGAGCACCTGCTCGTCGCCTGGCTGCCCGAGGAAGGCATCCTGTTTGAGGCAGACCATTTCGCGATGCCAGCTGCGGGTCCGGTACCGCCGGCCGTAACCTCGACCAAGACCTTTGCCAAGGCGCTGAAGAAGCACGGTCTCGATGCGAGACTCATTGTGTCAGCGCACAGCGCGAATCCCGGCACCCCGGAAGACCTGGCGCAGGCGCTGCAAACTGAGGAGTTCCAGGCGCGGCGTTAGCGCGGACTGGATGGGCCACTTCCCGGTGCTCGTACTAGCTGAGCAGCTCGTGGGCTTCGGGTAGCTGGTGAGTGGCCCACATCGCGAGGCGGTGCCTGATCTTCGGCAACGACTCCTGGCCATCGGGTAGCGGACTGATCTTCTTGTCGTGCACCAGGAGGCGATAGGCGTATTGGATCTTGAGATCGTGGGAATCGGTCGGCTCGATTTCCACGACCCCTCGTTTCACCGCGTCCTCGAGGATCATGTCGAGCGCGACCTTCAGCAGCTCTTTCTCGTGTTTCAGTTTCTTCGCCACTAGGGTTGCGCGCCCCTTGTTGCGGAATCTGTCTCGCGCTTCAAGCGCGCGACCTGTTCACTACTGACGCCCAGCAGATTACTCACCTTGAGCACCAGTGAGTTTTCATACTTGTCGAGCTGACCGTCGCTATACGCGATCGACCAGAGTGACTGCACGACCCTGGCCTTTTCGTCATCGCTTAGACGTTCATTCAGGAATGCCGTGAGATCGTGCACGGACACCTGTTCGTCAGCTTTTGCGTTCGCGGCGTTGATGAGGTCCGCAGCTTCCTGCGTACCAAGGCCAAACTGGCGCTTGATCAGGTCCAGCATTCGATCGAATTCGGTTTCATCGAAAGACGAATCGACCAGGGCGACATCGACCATGAGGACCGCAGTCGCCATGCGCACCGCCGCGTCTCGATCGTCGGCCGCGATATCCGAGGCGGAGAGTTGACCCGCAATTTTTTCATACAGACTCTGGAACATTGATACTGCTTCCCTGCTTTTGACTATTTAGGTGTGTACGACCATACCAACAATCCGCGCGGTCTGGAAAAGCATGACGCCAGATTGGCTTGATCGAGTGGATCAAGAGGGCGCTCGATGAGGCCGAAAGGGCATAGTATGGTGGTAGTCCCAAGCAACGATATGCCTGACGAGGAGCGTCGATCCTATGAGTCGTAATTCTTTGTTCGCACTGTCCGCCGTTCTGTTTCTCGCCGCCCTGCAATCAGCGTGCGCCCAGGACGTGGACGAATCTGCACCGCCCGATATGGCGGCGACACCCATGACCGCGGTGCGCCTGGGCGAACTGGTATTGCGAATCGACAGTGAAGCGCAGCAGAGCGGGTCGGCCTGGCAGTTCATGGTTGACGGCTTCGAAACCGTACTTGTCTACGATATCGATGCGGATCGAATGCGGGTCATGATTCCGATCAACGACGCGGACGCCCTGCCGCCGGAAGAACTGGTTCGCCTGATGCAGGCTAATTTTGACTCAGCCCTCGATGCCCGCTACGCAATTGCCAACGACTTGTTGTGGGGCGTCTTCATTCATCCTCTGAGTGCCCTGACCGATATGGAATTCCTGCTTGGCGTGGGCCAGACAGTCAACGTTGCCGCGACCTTTGGCGAGAGCTACTCCTCCGGCATGTTCATGTTCGGCGGCGGCGACAGCGGGGAACTCGAACTCGAGCGGCAGCGCCTGCTCCAAGAGCTGGAAGGCTTGTCGGGCGATGCTATCTAGGCGCGTCGTCAACGACGTGTCCGAGTTTGCCGAGGAAGATGCAATCCGGGCATGCACAGCGCCGCAGAATGCCTGTAGAATAGCGCCCCCATAAAGCGCCCGTAGCTCAGCTGGATAGAGTACTGCCCTCCGAAGGCAGGGGTCACAGGTTCGAATCCTGTCGGGCGCGCCATTTCCCTTTTTTGTTTCAGTAAGTTGCAGGCCTCGCCAATGAGTCCTGCCTCTTAGCGTGGCAAGTTGCCACGTTTTTGCCTTAATTCCACTACGTTGGCGGCGAATCCCGTTCTCAGCGCGGTGCTGGGTTTGGCATCGACGATTGCTTCCGCCCATTTCAGCAACGTTCCAAGCTCGGCCGCAGAGTAGTGCGTTGTGATCTCGCCGTTGGTGTGCCCAAGTAAAGCTTTTCGATCCTCTACCGGGGCGCCAACAGCTCGAAGCCGATGTCCGAACGTATGCCGCAGATCATGAAACCGGATCGGCAGCTTTGATCTGGCTTTCGCCTTCTTCCAGCTGCTGTTCGAAAGCTTCTTGAGCGGCTCGCCTTTCCAGCTAAACACGAACTCCGAATGTTCACCGCGTCGTTCATCTGTTACTCGCCTTGCGACGGTATTCAGAACCACGACACGCTCTTCGTTGTTCTTCGCTTCACCTTCGGGCAACACAAACACGCTGACACCGAGTTCTGGCACTTGCACTTCCCATTCCCAACGAAGCTTGCTGATCTCGCCTGCTCTGCAGCCAGTGTGCAGTGCGAACAAAATATGCTGCTCCAGGTGGGGCGGGCTCTTTGCCAACAGCCGCTTTTCCTCGTCATGCGACAAGGGGTAAGGAGCACGTCGTTTGCCGGTAGGTCGAGTAATGGCTGGAGCAACCTGCAAATAAGGATGTCCTGCATCATTTCGCCATCGGCGGGCGCATCGATTGAGGATGCTGATAAGGACCGACAGTTCTCGTTTGATCGTGCCGGCGCTGACCGTCTTCAATCGCTCCTTGATATACGGCTGTACGGTTCCGTCATGAAGCTGCGAGACTTGTAGGTGTCCGAGCACTCCGCAAAGATTGGCCAGGGCGTACTCCGCCCGTTCATAGCTCTTTGCTGAGCATTCTTCGAGATACCGTTCGGCGGCTTCAGCAAGCGTCAGCGGGCTGGGTTCTCCGTAGATGTGTACTGATCGGAGGTCGGCTATGCGTTTTGCGAGAAATCGTTCCGCCTCTTCCAGCGAACTCGTTCCCGTCGTTTCGCAAAGTCGGATTGATTGACCTCCGACCTGGATCGTCTTTTGGATCGACCAGATTCCTTGCTTGCCCCGGCGACGGAGGCCGGGTGTTCTCTTTCCTCCCATGTTTCTCTCCTCGATGTTGTATCTCGGAGAGCGTTCGTAGAGAGGCCATTGTGCGCCCCGAGCTTGTCCATCGCAAACTGCTCCAGTTCGGCCCGGCTGAATAACAGACGTCGGCCCAGTCGCGTGCTTCTAACGTATGGCCGTACGTATCGATCAAAGCCGGAGCGGCTGAGGCCCAGTTGCCGAATAGCTTCCTTGTAGGGGAGCAGAATCAACGCCCAAGGTACCTCGTGGATACCTCCTCGCGACTGTGGCCCAGCTCCCGAGAGATCGTCTCGCGCGCGCCCTTATCACGCGCGCGTTGCTCGATGGTGAGGGATTTCGACGCTGGGCCACCGGCCACCGGCGCCTTCCACCCCGTCAGCTCCTCGTAACGGCGCTGAGCGTAGGCATGCCGGAGGCCGTGTGGGTTCCTGATGCCTGCGGTACGGACCTGCCGCTCGTACCGGTGGAGCTGTTTCTTGTAGTTCTGGTCCGGCGGGATCAGCGCGCCGCCCCTGGCAAGCTTCCTCACGTCTTCGAGGAGCTGGCGCTGCTCGTCGTTGAGTATCGGCACAGTTCGCGCTCGACCGCCCTTGGTCCAGCTGGCTTTCAGTCTGATGTGATCGTCTTTGATCGCGTAGTTGGGCCGGAACTTGATGGCTTCCTCGCGACGGAGCCCATATGCCGCCTGTAATCTCAGGCTCAAGCGAACATATTCATCCGAGACCTTGGCAAGATGTGCCTCTTTGAGTTCCCAGGCCTTCGATTCCTTGCCGACCTGGCTGCGCTTGCCAATGTAGAAGGCATCGTTGTCCTTCGGGATGATGTCGGGCTTGCCGACGTGCCTGGCCCACCAGCGAAGACCGGCCATGAGGTTCTTCATCGTGCCGACGCTCAAGCCCTGGTCTTTCCACAGGGAGACCAGGGCCCCAACGTGTTTTGGCTTCAAGGATTTCGCCTGCATGTGTTTGTAACCCAGCTCGTGCAACTGGTTGGCGATCCGGTCGAGTATTCGTCGTCGTGTCGCCTGGGTGGAAAAGCTCCCATCCCGGTTTGCCTTACAGAGTTCTTTCAACCGGTAGTTCAGGTCCTTCATGGTGCGTATCTCGTTTGGTTAGTTTTGATGACCACCTCGCCACCTGTTAAGCGAACGAGGTCCGATTGAGAATCGGATAAGGTCCAGGGACACCAGTCCCATACGGCCTGAAGCCGTGATCCGGTTCGCCGGGGCTCTCTTTCGAGCGCCGTCGGCGACTACCTGTTGTTGGCCTCTGCGGCCAGTTGCTGTGGATATCTACCTCCTTTTTTGCTGAGTGAATGAAACGCCATAGGCGCACAAACCTGGATTGCCGGACAAAAAGATGCCCGATCCAGGTGAATCTGCGAGGCCCTGAACCCCGCTATCTGGGACCGTGCTGACTTCGGCTGTGACCGAACGAACAGCTCGTTTGAGAGTGCTGATCTTGGAGATTCAGCTAGGTTTGAAAATGGATCCTGCGATAATTGATCGAGATCAACGATCGCCGCTCCCGTATCGGACCCTTGGGGAGCTACTTGCCACACTTATCGCAGTGGCCCGCGTTACATGCTGAAGACCCTAGTACAAGGCCGACAACCTGTAAAGCGATAAGCCCGACAGTTAGCTGACGGAGTTTTTCCGTACTGATCCTAACGGTGCTGGACTGATCCCAGAAGGTCCGGTGATTTTCCGAGTCGAATATCGCCAGGCGCTGAGTTTGCTGTCCAAAATGCGCAAGACTGCACCACGCATCCGGAAACGCGATTTCCTGGCCTGCGCATCTGTGGGTAACCTGGAACAGCATTTCGCCAGGTCATATCGGTGATGCAGACCGCGTTAGGTAAGAAGAGGGGATCGACGACTCATGCCGCGCGCTGGCTTGCACAATCCCTTTCAGCGCTTGGGTGCTTCAGCGAAACACTGAAGCGACGGTGTCGTTGATATACCGCAACGACGACGGTGTTGATGCGACTATCCTACGGCCGATTCCCGATCCTGACCAGCGGAAACGGGGGCACGTTTTCAGCCCCGGTTTCTCCCCGCATTTTGTTGCAGATCGCCCAGAATGCGCCCATCAGGAGAGAGTGCTCTGGAACAGCAATTTACGCGGTCGAATCATCGTGCCCGATGCGGCCCGTAGACCGTATCACTCGTCTGACACTTCCGATTCTGCCTGCTGAGAGCGCATGGTTGTGCGGTTTCGGTGCCGCGTCACTACAGCGCTTCGCGCTGGTAGTGACGCGGCAGACATCTTCGGATGTCCACCATTCTGGGTCATCGTCCAGACGGACGATGACCGTCATTACTTGATCGACGTCATCATCGCCCATCGACGGAAATTCGGATTCGTAGCGGAACACATCGTCCAGACTGCATTCCAGCGCGTCGGCGATGCGATGCGCGACTTCAAGCGAGGGCAGTCACTGCGCACGCTCAATGGCGTTCAGCGTTTGCCGGCTCACCTCGGTCTGTCTTGCAAGTTGAGCCTGCGATAAATTGTCGCTTTCAACGCGCTGCTGCCGGGTTCTGTTTAAGATTGCCATTTGTTTCCCCAATGGAGCTCCATCGCACCGCCAGGTTCTATTCGCGTGCATGACCCCATTGAACCGTCTGTCACAATTACGGGCACCCGGTGTCACAATTCCAGTCACCTAGTGTCGTGCTTTGCGGCAGCGCGTGTCTGCATTTGTCAACAAACAGAAGAAGTCGAAAGCAAGAGTAGAAGTGGGCGCCTCTATGTCGGGGTCTTTCACTCGCTCTCTGGAAAGCCGCGCACGGTGCAGCTCATATTCCCGGAAACGGAAGGCGAGTCAGAGTAGCCTATTGGCGTCGAACTCCAGACCCGCCGCTTTCATTTCCTTCGCAAGTCGAAGTTGCCATGCATCGTCATCAATCGGAATGTAGAGGATGCCGTCCATGTCGGAGGGTAGTTCAACGCCCTGACGATAGAGAATGCGAACGCGGGGCCTGCCGAGCTTGCCGAGGAAAAAGCCCGTCTCCAGGATTACATTCTGCCGGGCGCGGGGCTGGAGAGCTTCATCACCTTCGGATGCTCGCCTCCCCATGTCGTCGGGGGTCAGCAGTCCAATGGCGAAACCGACCTGGCCAGCATGTCGCTCGAATTTCTCGATGACTGTATCGCCCCTGTCGGCTTGCTCGTGCAGGATGATCGGGGTAAGCCCGAGCTTTTCGACGAAACGGGCGGCTGAATTCTTAACGGCTTCGTCGTGCCCGTGAATGATGAATACTTCAGAACCGAATTCCTGTTCAACGTGAACCGGGGTGCCGATGGATTCCGGGGAGAACCCGGATTCCTCGAACAGCTCCAGCCGACCCAGGACAGATTCGAGCTTGCCAATCTGCTTGGCTGTGCCCTCCTGGAAGCTCTGGAGTAGTTCGGCAGTACTCATATTCATCCACATTCCACCCCAAGCGTGAATGTCGGCGAATTCATCAGCGATGCTGTCATTGCTGAACGCGGTTCGTAGGTACTCGGTAGCGAAGTCTCGCCACTGATCGCGTTTCAATTTCAATTCATCGAACTCGGCTTCGGATCGAACCTCAGCCGTTCTGATTTCCTTTCCCTTCTCGATCTGCTCACGAATCTTCTGTGCAACGTCGTCACGGGGTTTTACAAGCGAAGGTCTCGGTTGTCGTTCGGGTTGTGCTGCTCGGCTGGCTTTCTTGCGGGCCACAGTCGGCTACCTAGTAACTGTCGAATCAAGCAAGGATACTAGAGAATACCTGCGCCAATCGGCATAGGATGAATACTCGATACTTCTGAGTGTCCTGAGGTTTGCGGCGACAACGTAGCGTTGAATCGGCAATCAACGGTTCCCGGCGGCGTTTCGGAAGCTTCCCTGAACGGCGGTGCGAAGTTCTGATTGCCTGTTACATACGCAGACTCGGGGACTGGCGAACTAGAACGGTAGCCAGAGCGTGGGATTTCATCTCGGCGCTGGCCCGGTAAAATTTGCATAACTTATTGAGATGTAATGGCATTTCTGGCCAATCTATCACTAATCAAATCTGTGAACCTAATCACCGAAAAAACATCAAATTTGTATAATTTTGTGTATAATTCTTTTTCGACGGAGGGGCACTAAATGGGTAAATATCGAAAGCTGGCTAGGCAGCCGCTGGTTTTTGCTTTGGCCGAATTTCGATTCTCACAAGTTCTCCAGATCGAAGAGTATATTCCGGAGTATCAGGAGCTACTCCGAAAATCGTACCCACTGACCGAGACCGTGCAGGAACATGCAATCAAGGTCGGTGACAAGTCTGTTGATCTGAGACAGAGATCGCGCTGGGCCTTTCTCTCTGCGGACCGCCGCAATGTTGTTACGCTTGATCAAGATCGCCTGATTTTCTTCACCACGGACTATCCCCGGTTTGAGGGGTTTGCTAGCGAATGTTTGAGCGCACTGGAACTGTTCGTCAAATTGGTGGAACCTGAACTCCTGCTGCGAATCGGCCTGCGCTACGGCGACCTGATCAAGATCGGGGATGGTGAAAAGCTGGAGGACTATGTGGACCCATACTTTGACTATCCAAAGTTGGCGATCCCACTGGGAACACCAGAGTATCAGCGCGATGAAGTGGGAATACGAACAGACGTTGGGCGGCTGCTGATTCGGTCAATCTATGGTGACTCAAACCTCGTCAGCTTGCCTGACATCCAGGGGATACCAGGGTTGCCGCAACCGGAGAAATCTTCAAGTAACCGGATTATTCTCGATTTCGACCATGTTTGGTCCGCCGACGAAGAGCCCACCCGGTTTGATATTGGGCACATCGAGAAAACTCTCGCTAAGATGCACGAGACGGCCCGAGATGCTTTCTGGCGCATTACTACGGACGATGCAAAGGACAATAAATGGAGCTAGTAAAAGAAGACGCATTGCAGGTCCTTCAATCGCACACGCCGTCTGGACAGCAGAGGTCGGCGATTCACGCGCCTATTCCGGCGAATCTGCGAGATGCTGTGTTCTCCAGCGAAGGCTCCGGAGGATGGCTGGTTCCGAGTATCATCGTTACTAATTCCGGGTCGCGACTAACGCTCGAACTGAATGTATCGGACTCGCTTGAGCGCTTGCTGAAGCGAATTCAAGCGGCATTCGGAATCAACAAAGATGAGCTGGCGAAAGTCTGTAATGCGACGCGCAAGACCATTTACAACTGGTTAGATGGCAAGAGCGAGCCACAGGAGAAAAACCGAGAGCGGCTCTTCGTACTGGATGTGCTTGCAGATGATTGGACTGGCGCGGGGTATACGACAGACCGTATCCGCCTGAAACAGGCAATTGTTGATGGGCGGAGCATCTTTGACCTGCTTTGCGATGATCCAATAGACAGCGAGTTGGTGCTGTTCGCTGGCTCGCGCAGCGCACTAAATGATCGGCGATCGTCCTTGGCTGATCCTTTTTCGACGTAAGGATGGCGGCCACGCGTGAAATGCGACCTAGAATCCAACGGATGGAGACAAGGCAGTCTCGCGAAGGCTGACGACCTGCGGCGCCTGCTCGCCGAACTGGCGGATACCATACCGGAAGACTCGGAACTCGTCGTAATCTCGCAGTCTTGTGACTTGGCGCAGTCGGAGAGCGTTGAGCCATACGTCGAAGCCATTATCGCCCCACGGGTCACTCAAGTCGAAGGAAATTACACCAACAACAAAAATGGTCGCGTTTTGGACCTCACGATTAAGATACTGACCGACGACCGGACCATCAGCGGCGACAAGCACCTGCGACTGCGAGCTGTAGAAAAACTGACGATCCCGAAAGAACGCTTCGCCGCCTTACGGCCCGCGGACGACAAACGCATGCCGATGCAGACGGTCCAAATCTTGGCGGATTGGCTCGCCGCTCGGTATTCACGTTCTGCCTTTCCGACGGCATTCAATGATGCCATCAAGACTGTTGACCCCGCAGATAAGAAGATTCGCAAGATCGGCAAACGAATAAGCCCTCACACTGCTGGGCTATATTTTGAACTCACTCCGAATCGGGACCTCAGACAAGGCGAAAAGTACCGCGTGAACATGTTAGGTCTAATAATTCCGAGCGCAGAACAGCATCGCGCCGAGGTCGAACGCGATATCAAGGCGCTCAAATCGCTTCTAGAGGACGCGGGCATGGATGTAACTGGAGTTGTTCGCAATCAGGCTGAAGTTTCTGTATCGGTGATAAGTCGTATGCAACGAATGCATTTGAGCGATATCTCTCACCGACAAGAAGATCCATTGCCGCCCACTGATTTGCGCTAACTATTTGGAGCGCGTGCCGCGCTGATCAATGTTGATAGGCGCTGACGCCGGACGACGTATCCCAGCTATTACCTTCGCCACGATAGCGATGATGAGCATCGGTAAGGCACGGGCCCGTATTCGCCCACAGCATTTGTGCGAGCCGGCGAGAGCAAACGTCTGATAGAAGCCTGTGGTCCTAGTCGTAGTGTGAGAATTGTGTGACTGAGTGCTGCACAGCAGTGCTAAGTGAACCACCCCGGGGTGTGCCGGAGACCCGTTTGCTTGAGTCGTGCTGCCGTGGCTGACGGTTTCTGGCGGCGATAAGTGTGATAGTCGGTATCTGATCTTGCAGACAGTGTCAGTTTGTGCCGTGTTCCAATCAGCCACTTCTTCCTGGGGGCCGACCCTTAGCTGATTAAAGGTTTGCCGGTAGAGCGCAACCCGAAGATACCTTTTGTCAGGAGGCAAGCATCGGCCAAAAGTTACCGCCGGCGGCTTCCGGTCTTCCGCCGAAACTTGCCGCTTAGACTGCCGCTTCCGGCATTTCATGAACTTCTGTACAGATTTGCATCGAAACATGAACCGGGATTTGCACTACTGGGCCGCGTAGACGTCACGGCAAGGTCTTGCTCGTTCGACGTCCGGTGTCCAAAATGACTCCATGTTGTCGTTCGAAACCGCCTTGCGCATCGCGATTATCGGTCAGGAAATTCTGATTGCCGCATTATTGCTCTTCGGTCGAGGTAGTGGGGTAGCACGGCTTAGCGGCGCCATTTTCTTGCTTAGCGTGTCAGCCTATCTGATTGTTTCAAGTCCTTTGCTGAGTGAGGCTGCCGCCTTTCTCTTGCCTCTGCTGACGCTACTCGCGATCATCGTGCCGTACTGTTTGTGGTTGTTTGCGCGCGCCGTCTTCGAAGCGGCGTGGCCACGGTGGTGGATCTTGGCCGGTTTCGCGCTCATTGCCGTCGGCGTCTGGGTGATCTTCATCGGTGGTGACAGCTACGGGTCCGATTGGATCAATGTCGCGAGCATCGTCACCCATATTGCATCTCTGACAGCTGTTGTCCATGCACTTTGGATCGCAGCCAAGGGTCGGCCGGATGATCTCATCGAACAGCGGCGTAGATTTCGCGTAATTTTCACCGCGATCGTTGCTGCACAGGTTGGCGTTGTGCTGGTGGTCGAGCTGCTTCTGCGTGGCGCAGAGCCGGCCTGGCTCGTATTTCTCAATGTGTCTGTCATTGAAATTCTGACGGTCGGACTTGCCATTCCGCTCTTTCGACTCAATCCGAAGTTCTTTGCACCTCCGCCGGTGCGTGGCACGGGTACCACCGATCGGGAGGATGAAGACCTGAGCCCAACGGAATCGGTTTTGAAGCAGTCGTTGCTGTCTGCCATGAGCGAGGGCGCGTATCAACAGTCGGGTCTGAACATCCGGACGCTGGCTGAGCAGTTGGGCCATACTGAGCACCAATTGCGGAAACTAATTAACGGGCGACTTGGATTCAGGAACTTTTCTGCATTTCTCAACAGCTATCGCGTTCCCGAGGCGAAGAAGGTTCTTGCCGACGCCGGGCAGGTTCGAAAACCGGTTCTGACAATCGCGCTGGACCTAGGCTACGGCTCTCTCGGTCCCTTTAATCGCGCATTCAAGGCCGCTACGAACATGACACCGACAGAATATCGGCAGACGGCCCTTCGTTCGAGAGATGCCAAAAACGAATAATCTTCGCCGAATTCGAAAATAGCCGGCATTTGTCGGTTTCGGCAAGACTGAAGCCCGCCCCCAAGGCTACTTTGCACTTCACTTTTCGATGCCTGGAGTGCAAACGCGATGCCATCTCAATCCCTGTCCGATGTGTTCGTTGCGGTTTGGCCAACGATTTTCGCGCTGGACCTGTCTCGGTACCTGATCGCCGCGAGTCTTCTCGTGATCGTGTTGGCTATGTTCGCCGGACCTCTTGCAAGTCGGCGAATTCAGTCGAGAAGGGCAAGCAGCAAAGATGTACGACGCGAAATCGGTTTCTCGCTAAGCACTGTCGTATTGTTTTCGCTAGTTGGTTTCTCCGTCTATCTCGCTAGTCAGGCCGGCATTTTCCAACTCTACGGCGGGGACACGTCGAGCGGCTGGCGCCTGCTGGCCGAGTTCGCCGCTATGGTCTTGCTTCATGATGCCTACTTCTATTGGGCGCACCGGGTCATGCACACACGGTGGCTCTTTCGGCGAGTGCACCGTCTGCATCACAAGTCGCGGACACCCACGCCCTGGGCCGCTTATGCCTTCGCGCCGCCCGAGGCGATCTTGGAAGCTGGCTTCTTGCCACTCGCAGCGCTGTTATTGCCATTACACGAACTCACCGTGTTTTTGTTTGTGACGCACATGATCGTGCGAAACGTCATTGGGCACGCGGGCATTGAGCTATTTCCGAGTTGGTGGCTGAGCGCACCGCTTCTGCGATGGATCACAACCACCACTCATCATGACCTGCATCACTCACACGGAGGCTACAACTTTGGCCTCTATTTCACCTGGTGGGACAGGTGGATGAACACCGAGCACCCTGAGTATGCCAGTCGCTTCATGGCGGTCACGAGATCGACGTGTCCGCTCAAATTCCCTGCAAAGGAGAACGTCAATGACTAACCAAGGAAAAAGCACACTATCGTTGTCTCTGCTGGCGTTGCTCGGCCTGACGATGACATGCGACGCCTATGCCGATTCCAATCGGGATCAGCGTCGGACGATGAAGTACGTACGTTCGTGCGTCGCCGAAATCGCAAAACACGCGAACTATGACGGTGCGTCTCGAGCGATTCACTGGGTTGACAGACTCAACCAGAAGAACCTTGTTGAGCTGGAAATCCGCATCGAGACGACCGTCTACGCGGCTGATGGTGAGCCGGCCACTCGGAAATACGAAACTTCGTGCCTTGTTGCTGGTTTGGGAAATCTCGTCGATTTTCGGATCGACGCAATGGCGCTGAGTCCGGTCGGGAAAGCCGGGAGATCCGATGAGACGACCTGAGTTTATTGCGAAACACGGTGGGATGCCGGATGGTTGGCTGGGCCGATTCGTTGCCTCCGTCATGGAAAGGGAAACCACGGCGATCAATCAAGACGTGATCACTCTGCTCGATCCGAAGGATGGCGAAGCTGTGCTGGATGTTGGCACAGGAAACGGCATATCACTCCGGCATCTCGCCGCTCGTGTCGGGAACGGACCCGTTGTCGGCGTCGATCATTCGCCGGTGATGTGCGACCGTGCGGCGGGCAACAACAAGGCGCTAATCGCGGACGGTCGCGTGAAGGTCCAGTGTATCCGTAGCGACAACCTGCCTTTCGAGGCCGGGTACTTTGACGCGGCGATGAGCGTGCACACGCTGTATTTTTGGAATCCAGCCGAGCCGCACCTTAAGGAAATCGCGCGAGTCCTGCGCCCGGGCGGAAGACTCGTGCTGGCATTCCGGCCGAGCAGCGATCCAGCAACGGCTGACTTCCCGACCTCGGTTTATACGTTTCGCTCAATCGAGGAAATTGAAAGCCTGGCTGATGTCTGTGGTTTTGAGAATCTTAGTTTCGAGAATGGAGATGATTCGGAGGTTTTGTTATGCGCCACACGATCAATTTCTTAGCCGTCTTCTCGCTGTCATTCGGCGTCGATAGCGCGATTGCAGAGGACGGCGGCTGGCATATCGGCATCGGGTTTGGTGATGTCACTGCGGGCTACGAGATGACCGATTTTGCCGACGGTTCTGTTACCGAGGGTGTGGTGGACAACAGCGATTCGGCCTGGAAGATCTTCGGTGGCTATGAGATCAACCGCCACCTCGCGATCGAGGTGGGCTTTGCAGATTTGCACAATGATGCAGACAATAGGACGACGTTCTCAGGTATATCGAACGGCACTGGTAGTCGTTATGTCTCTTTGCCCGGGGGAGAAGTGAGTGTTGACATCGACGACATCAGCGGCTATTTCATCACGGCAATAGGCTCACTGCCGTTAACGAGTAGGTTGGGGGTCAGCGCCAAAGTCGGCGCCGTCGTCTGGGATGCCCAACAGACAACGGTCGATCTTGAGCAACGCGCCCATACTCTGGAGGGCACGGACGCGCTTATCGGTATTGGGCTGGAATACCGATTTGATAATGGCATTGGGATTCATGGCGAGGCTGAACGCTATTTCGATATGGGCGGCACTGACCAGGAATCTGTCGGGTTTTCGATTTCGTACCACTTTTGACGACTGTTCTGTTTGACGGAGCATATGCCCACTACTGGCGGCGAGACTGACTCAATAGTGCCGGGCCTACTGTCCTACATCTCGAGAGGCAAGTCTTGGGAAAGACAACCGATCAGGTTTAGTGCAAAGAAAGGGTCAAGACTGATCGCTGCTAGATATACAGTTTCTAGCGCCCGGCGCAGATAATTGCAGTCGAATGAGTATTGCAACAAGATGTCAGCATGCCCGCACTTTACGACACGATCGGCGCCGACTACGCGGATTGCCGGCGGCCTGATACCCGCATAGCAAAGACAATTCAGGACGCGATTGGGTCCGCCAAAACGGTTCTCAACGTCGGTGCCGGCACCGGCTCCTACGAACCGTCTGAACGACAGCTGGTTGCTGTTGAGCCTTCCCTCGAGATGATAAGAAAACGAGCTTCCACCGCAGCCAAAGCCGTTCAAGCCTCGGTCGACGCGCTTCCATTCGAGGATGGCTACTTCGAAGCGTCGATGGCGATTCTGACAGTGCACCATTGGCCTGATAAAGAAGCAGGCTTGCGAGAAATGCGCCGCGTGACACAGGGTCGGATAGTTCTCCTTACATTCGATCCTTTGCAGCGGCCATGGCTGACGGACTACCTCCCGGAATTGGCATCACTCGACGAGGCTCAGATGCCAAAGATGTCCGACTTCAAACAATGGCTGGGATCCGTGGAGATTTCGCCGGTTCCAGTGTCACACGATTGCAGCGATGGGTTCTTGTATGCCTTCTGGCGAAGGCCAGAGGCCTATCTAGATGCACGTATTCGATCCGGAAGTTCGTCTTTTTGGGCCATCAGAAACGTCCAGACAGGGCTGCAGCGTCTGCGGGGAGATCTTGAGAGCGGCGAGTGGAAACGCCGCTATGCCAATCTGCTTAACCTCGATGAGTACGACGCGGGATACCGGCTCGTGGTAGCGTCTTGACGCTCGACCATTCTCTCTGATGCTACGATCGGTGTATGAAGAGGTCGAGTTTGTTCGTTGGCACGGTCGTTTTTAAGAACGACCGAATTCTAATGGTTCGGCAATCTCCCGGCCATTCCCTCGAGGGACAATGGACAATTCCTTGGGGCGCGGTTGAAGTCGGCGAGACAGCAGCGTCTGCCGCCGTTCGTGAAACTATGGAGGAAGGGGGCATTCTTGCAGAAGTCGAATCTTTGATCGGAATTCAGGAGTTGCCGCCGCCCCAAGATGGCTGTGTGGCGGTAATTTTCAGGTGCAAACACATATCGGGCGACCCCAAGCCGCGAGACCGGGAAACAGACGCAGCAGAGTATTTCGGTCCAACGGAACTCGACCTCCTGGAAGAGCCGCTGGAGCCACTGTCCAATTGGCTTGTGCGACGAGCTTTTGCTCGTGATCTTGCTGAAATCTTGTCGCGCTCTGACAATCCTCTCCAAACCCATGGTTCTTTTATCTAACGACTCGGTCGACTACCGGTAATGACCCTCTCGAATCGCCTCGGCCAGACCTTTTGCGTCAGAACTTACCATTGCCTGCTAAAATCTGGGCGGGGCGACACTGAGCCATCCCAGCTATTGGGCGGCGAGAAAGATCGATAGGAGACGCTATTAAGATCGCATTGATACTAGGCGGCAACAGTGCCGAGCGTGATGTCTCCGTCGCGAGCGGGGCAGAAGTCTTTAAGGCTCTCAAGCTTAGAGGCCATCATGTGGTGGCAGTAGACACTGCCATAGGCGTACTTGGTAAAACCGCTGAGAGCGAGTTGCTGGAAACTCGGGTCAAACCACTGCCTCCTGCAAGTGATGAATTGGGTCTAATTCGGTCTGGAACGGCCGAACTGACGACTTCATCGGATCTTTCCGATGTAGACGTGTACTTTCTCGCGCTCCACGGGGGAATCGGTGAGGACGGCACAGTGCAGGCGGCGCTCACCGTCGCGGGAATTCCGTACACGGGCAGCGGACACATGCCGAGCGTGTACGCGATGGACAAAGATGTATCCAAGCGGTTATTCACCGCAGCCGGTATACCGACTCCCGATTGGCTTATGGCGCCAGCCACTTTGGCCGAAGTAGATTCGCGACTGGGTTTTCCTGTCGTTGTCAAAGCTAATAAGCAGGGATCAACAATTGGACTAACAGTGGTGCGGAGTCCAAACGACCTCGAAACCGCCATCACGAATGCCTACCAGCATGACGACGAGGTGATGATTGAGAGGTTTGTTTCTGGCCGGGAGTTGACGGTAGGGATACTCGATGATCAAGTTCTCGCAGTCGGTGAGATCACTCCTCTTGGCTCAGAGATATTCGACTACACGAGTAAGTATCAGGAAGGTGGAGCGCAGGAGACTTTCCCTGCTGATCTTCCGATAGACATAACGCAAAAAGCTCAAGAGCTGGCTCTAAGTGTCCACCGGTCGCTCAAACTTGAGGACTATAGCCGAGTAGATATGTTGCTCGACGAGCAAGATCAGCTCTGGTGTCTCGAAGCAAACACGCTTCCGGGCCTGACGCCGACAAGCCTGCTGCCGCAGTCGGCGGCAGCATGTGGAATAGACTTTGGTGCTCTCTGCGAGCGGATTTGTCACCTAGCGATTCGACGTCACCGGTCAAAGAGCAAGAACCGCTAGCATCCGTTCCAGGATATTGATCAGATCGACAGCGGCAAGTCTAAACCTGACTTATCACTAACATCAGGGGAAAGACGGGGTCAGGAATAGCCGCACGCCGTGAGCGGCAGCTTTTTCCAATAGCGGCCGCCTGAACGTCTTGTTTGGGGAAATTGAAAACTTCCGAAATCGGCCACAAGCGGCCCTTCCTAAACGCTCTTTTGTTGCCCCTCAGAAATACTCTGGTCTTGCCCCGACGACAATTGCCGAAGTGCTTCTGGATCGTCATTTACGTAGCGCTGCAGAACATCATTGAGCTTATCGTCAGCTCGAACCGCCGAATAGGCACTTGCGAGATTCACTATCGCAAAACCAAGGCAGAGGCCGATCACCATGGATGACGCATTGCTCAACCAGTCGAAATAACTCGCTGCGAACCACACGAAAAGCGTAGAAACCAGCCCAGTCCAAGCACCGCGCCTCCTTCGCAGCCTGCTCTTCTCAATGTTTGCAATGAGCTCGATCTCTCGTTTGCTAAGTTTCATAGGTGAACCCCGAATACTATTTCTCAGTGTGTCAACAAGCAGCTTCTGGACAAATGCGCAAACCGACCTAAATACTGGAACCGCTATCGAGAGCGAAAGTCCGAGCGGCTGCTTTGGGTCATCAGCGGAAATATTACCTCAAAACAACGGACTGACGGCTTCCGAGGGCATAGCGGCCGGTCGCCTCAGCGCCACGCCACCGGCTTAATACGGCCATTAGCGGTCGGTGGCGTGAGGCAGTCTTGGCCCTATCAAAAGTAGGATAACGAAGAGCATGAAGTTGATGCCTGGAATGCATCCGGCGATGCCCCAAACTATACATTCTGACCTCGTAAACCTTCGCCTTGTTGCCATGCTGTAGAACAAGAAAAAGAAAATCGTCACGTAAACAACAGTTCCGATTACTTGGCCAATCTCTGTCGCGTTCAAGCTCATATCGACGGGTCTCGCAGTTTGATGGCGAAAGTCGCTTCAGGGTCAACAGCCGAAATTATAGTGTGAAAATTCTGGCCGGCAGCTTTCGCGGGTAAAGCGGAACTCACTGCGAAGCCAGGGCGACCGTCGCAGTACGGCCACAAGCGGCCGGTGAGCTACAAGTTAGTCTCCGAGATCCGATAAGATATTTCTTGCCCTTCGACGAAACAACGAAATGCGTACTCGACGCCTGCAGATAATGGCATCTTGTAGGTTGGGTATTCGTTCGGGTGCCCCCAAAACTCACACTCATTCGCTTGCTCGTCGAGCGGATTCTGGCATGCCACCGAAATAGCATATCGACCGGGCTCTAGAGAAACAGGGCCGTACCTGCTATCGAGCGCAACCTTGTCTCCCGATTCGATGTTTGCCACGCCATCTATCCGGACGCCGGGCCGGTCACAGCCTTTCTCCACCACAGTTGTCACAACTGCATGACTCTCAATAACATCGACTGCGGGAGAGGAAGCACAGGCGCAAGCAATTAGCACCGCGGCCATCGAAGTTACTACGCGTACCACGAGTTCCTCCAGAAATCGGACCGGCTGAAAAGGGTCAAAAGCCGAACTCCATCATACCTCGAAAGCGGCCGCTTGAGCGGCTGGTATTGGGCTGGAAGCGGCCGGCCAGGCGTCTATTCCTGACCCTCTCTTGCCCCATGTCGCGAGTGACCACTCTGGGGTACTTTCACGAGCCTTCGGCAATTGCCTGCTGCTCAGCGGCACGCTGAAAGTATATGAGAAATCCTTGCCTTAAATTTGCCACTTCTGATTAGACTCGATCGAGCACAAACGAGCATTTACTGCCACTTAGAGAATCTACGAACGCCTCCAAGCTATTTAAAAACAAAAGGTTACGACGCAGCCTTTCGCCCTCCGAAGGCAGGGGTCAGACGTTTGCACCGACGAGCGAAGTGAGGACAGGCCAAAGGCCCATCGTTTCGGGCGCGCCATATTTCACATGGGGTCAGACCCTCAAGGTCTGACCCCATTTATTACGACGGTCACCGCTGCCGCTGCGTTGATTGTTGTCGGTTCGCAATTCGCAAATGATGTCGTAGCCAAAATCGGACAGGCGCCGTTCACCCGTTCGGCGGTCGTTGAACAGCTTGTAGCTACACCGGCATTCCGTTGCGTCGCATTGGTCGAGCGGCAATTTCGGGATTTCGTCCGATAGAAAGCGCTGACCCGCTAGTATCCTGGCGACGCGGCAACAGCCTTCGTCGCGAGCAACAATCTGGACGCCGCGGTAGAGGGAAGTCTGTTGCGTATTGCGCGCTCGCGGCTCAGGCCCGGTCTCTTTGCCCATGAGTTTCGCCAATAAGCCCATAAGTGGTACACCCCGCTGTTTCCAATCGGCTTATTGTGGTTAGCGTAAGTCGGGGGCGAATTCCCTCATCAAATATGACCCTTGGACTCCGAAGGCCCATCCTCTCGGGCGCGCCATATTCTCAATTCTATTCAGAATCGCTTCTTCGCGCCGAACGAGAAAAACCGCGGCAATTGCTCGATGTTCCGGCGCTCGGAATAGTCTCGATTGAACTCGTACGCCATCACGTTCTGATGATTCGTCGCGTTGATGATCTCGAAGTACAGCACCATATCCCGCCATCCCGTAGTCCAGTCGAGGCGCAGGTCCGTGCGGAAATAGTCCGGTAGCCGCTCGCTGTTCAGGCTGCCATAGACGGGTAAGAAGTCGCCGGGCCTGTCGGGATGTGGCACCCCGCCGAAGATCGGCGTTACAGGCGTGCCGGAGTGAAAGCCTACCCGGCCGCTGAACGCCAGTTTCTCCGAGAAGTCGTACTTGGCTACGACCGATAAGCTTAATGGCTGGTCGAACTGGAAACGCGAAACTTCGCCCGTGACAGTGTCCTTCCGGAACGAGCGAGACCAGGTCACCGACGCCCAACCGGTCAGCTTGCCGAGCCCTTTACGCAGCAGAAATTCGCCGCCCCACGCCCGTCCTTCGCCGCGATTGTCGTAACGAATTACAGGGTCGCTGGTGACCAGGTTGTCCATCGACTTGTAAAAGGCATTGAAGCTGGCGAGGTAGCCGCGCCCGACGATAGCGTTTACGCCAACAACGTAGTGCTCCGACTCAAGATTGACGAGCGAAGGATTACCGAGGTTTCGTTCGGTGTAGTCGAACCTCGGCATTTGCGAGTAACGACCAGCGCCCACAGAAACGACAATGGCATCGTTGGCAGCCCAATCGATGCGCATCCTGGGTTCGAGCGCCGAGTTGTCCAGGTAGTCGTCCTGGGTGTGGCCGAGTCCGACCGTCAGGTCGACGGAGTCTGACAGGGGGAACTGGTCTTCAATGAAGACATTACCCCGAACGAAGCTCTCGGTTACCAGACTCGTTTCGAGGTCGCGGTCGCTGTACAGGCAATCGACATCGAATTCTGTGCAGCCGGTATCGCGAACCAGCAAATCT
>Ga0224508_10001301_pt1 | contig 22563 bp, 19 predicted proteins | sample SF_Jan12_sed_USG_4_FD_170157 | JGI IMG/M metagenome (GOLD analysis project Ga0224508, IMG submission 170157) | Sediment microbial communities from San Francisco Bay, California, United States - SF_Jan12_sed_USGS_21 | ecosystem: Environmental > Aquatic > Marine > Sediment | place: USA... | reverse complement strand
TAGGTCTAAGTTCTTCGCAGTCGCAGTCGCCGTGGTGGCGAGCGCGTCCTGCACCATCAATCCAGTCACTGGCGATCGTCAGCTTGCGCTGATTTCGGCTCAAGACGAAGTCGCGATCGGGACTCAACAGTATTCGCCCTCGCAACAAATGCAGGGCGGGGAGTATCTACGCGACCCGGCCTTATCGAGTTATGTGCGCACGGTGGGAACCCGTCTGGCCGCGGTCAGCGATCGTGCACTGCCTTACGAATTCGTCGTTATCAACAGCTCGGTCCCCAATGCCTGGGCGCTGCCGGGCGGAAAGATCGCGATTAACCGTGGGCTGTTGGTTGAGCTCAATTCCGAAGCCGAACTCGCTGCGGTGCTCGCGCACGAGATCGTTCATGCGGCGGCACGCCACGGGGCCCTGGCAATGCAACGCGGCATGCTGCTGGAGGGTGTTGTCGCGATCACGTCCGCAGCTGCAGCCGGCGGAGACTACTCAAGCCTCGCTGTCGGCGCTGCCAGCGTTGGTGCACAGCTGATCAACACTCGCAACGGACGCGGTGCGGAACTGGAGTCAGACGAATATGGCATGCGCTACATGGCGCTCGCCGGATACGACCCGCGCGCGGCCATTACGCTGCAGCAGACCTTCGTTCGGCTCTCGGAAGGTCGCGACAGCGGGGGCTGGCTGGCGGGAATGTTTGCGAGCCACCCACCGTCTGCTGAGCGCGTCGCCGCGAATGAGCAGACGGCGATGTTGCTGCCGTCGACCGGAACGATGGGTCGCGAAGCCTATTTGAGCGCAACAGCCAATCTGCGCCGCGATGCACCGGCCTACGAGGCGCTCGATTCTGCACGCGAAGCGCTGGCTGGCGGCGATCTCGCCCTCGCACGACGCGAAGCCGATGTTGCACTACGCGGCATTCCTGACGAAGCATTGGTCGAAGCGCTGATCGGCGATATCGAAATGGCGGCTGGCAGGCCGGCGCTCGCGGTTGCCCACTACGAAAATGCGCTCGCCCGGAACAGTCGATTCTTCTACTTGCACCTGGCCAAAGGCAAAGCACACCTCGCGCTCAATCAGATCACCCCAGCTGAAGTCGCCTACCAGGCGAGCCTCGAACTATTGCCGACAGCTGACGCCTATCTTGGACTCGGTCGCGTTGCCGAGGCACGAGGAAATATTCCGCTCGCGATCGAAACCTACGGCCAGGCAGCCGGATCTTCCGGGCAGGCCGGGGTCGATGCGCGGGCGGCGCTGATCCGCCTCGACCTGCCGCAGAATCCTGACCGCTACCTGTCGCTGCAGTACGGTCTCGATGCGAATGCGCGACTGGTCGTTGTGATCGGCAATCCGACCGAGGTCGAAGTCGGGGGCATCGAGATCAACATCAGCTATGTCGATGCCGGTCAAGTCAGGGTCACGCGGCGACCGCTCGCAGGAACCTTGCCGGCAGGCAGCAGGCAGCGTTACGACACCGGACTCGGCCCGTTCGCGTCGCAGACTGATTACGTGGTCGCTATCGTCTCGGCCAACGCGGTAGCCACCGAATGACATCGGTTGCAGAAGCGGAAGCGCTGATTGCAAAACACATTCCCGATCGCCCCGTTGAAAATGTTGCGATTGACGACGCGGTTGATCTCATCCTGGCGGAAGCCATTCAGGCGGAACGCGATCAGCCACCATTCGACCGCGTGACGATGGACGGAATCGCCGTCGCGAGCCAGGCCTGGACAGCGGGTCGGCGATCGTTCGCCATCGCCGGCGTGCAGGCAGCCGGAGTCTCAGCATTGAAGTGCCCGGATTCAAACGCCTGCATCAGAGTCATGACCGGCGCCGTACGCCCCGAAGGTGTCGATGCCGTTATTCCAGTCGAGCGAATCAAGATCGACGGTGAGACCGCTATCGTGGACGACGAAGCGGTGGTCGAGCCGGGGCGATTTATACATTCGCAAGGCAGCGACCGGAAAAGTGGCGAGACCGTCCTCGAGGCCGGCGTCAGGATCGGTCCGGCGGAAATAGCAGTGCTCGCAAGCGCTGGCCGAGCCCAGGTTGCAACAGCAGCGCCTGCACGGATCGCGGTCGTATCGACGGGCGACGAATTGGTCAGCGTCGATTCGACAGAGATCGCGCCCTATCAGATTCGATCCAGCAACGACCTGGCCGTCGCAGCGAGCCTGCGGCGCTCTCATCTAGCCAACTGCTCGCGAACCACGCTGCCCGATGACCCGAAACAGATTCTTGCTGCCGTCAGCAGGCTGCACGAAGAAAACGACATTTTGATCTTGAGTGGTGGCGTTTCGATGGGTGATTTCGATTTCGTCCCCGCGGTACTCAAGCAATTGAATGCGAAGGTCGTTTTTCATCGGATAGAGCAAAAGCCAGGCAAACCGATGTGGTTCGGGATGAGTGGCGAGGGCAAACCAATCTTTGCCTTACCCGGCAATCCGGTCTCAACACTGCTCTGCATGACTCGATACGTCGTGCCCGCCTTGCGGGTGGCATTAGGACTGAAACCGGCTGCTGTCGAACGAGCGCGATTGAGCAAAGCGGTTTCCGGGCCCAAACACTTGACCTACTTCGTTCCGATCCTGCTCGACTGGACCGACGACGGCATCGAACTTGCGGAACCGAGACCGACCAACACGTCAGGCGATTTCTCGAGCCTGGCCGCGACCGATGGATTCTTAGAGCTTCAGTCCGGCCTCGGCGTTCACCAAGCCGGCAGTATTGGACGCGTCTTTCGCTGGTAAGCTTTGGCGTATGGCGGTTTAGACAACTACCCGGGGGACAACAATGAAAACACCGATATCCATCGGCTCGACACTTCTGGCGATGCTGATCGTTTGCGGCACCGCGAGCGGGCAGCAGGCTCTCGAACCGGAGAATGGTCCCTGGCTGCTCGGCAATGGGCCCAATCAGATTCGCGTCGTTCAGGTCGCGCGCGACCTGAACCATCCGTGGAGCCTGGCATTTCTGCCCAATGGCGACTTGTTGGTTGCCGAGACCGATGGAAACCTCAGACTGATCCGCGATGATGTGCTCGAGCGAAACCCGGTCTGGACATCGCCGAGCGAGGGTCAAGGCAACGCGCTTAAGTCTGTTGCCGTACACCCCGACTTTGGCGATAACGGCCTGGTCTACGCGGCCTATGCAAAACACGATGGCGATCTCAATTCCCTCGCGATTTCGCGGGGTCGCTTCGATGGCCGGTCGCTAACAGGCGTCGAAGAAATTTTCGTTGCTGATGCCTGGGAGTCCGGTGGCAACATCGGCGGTCGCATTCTGTTTGGTCCGGATAACTCGCTGTACATCACGATCGGTGATCGCGACCGGCTTTGCTGCATTCCGGAAGATGACCCGAGCCTCAGGCTCAAAGCACAGGCTCTCGATAACCACGTCGGTAAGACGCTCAGGATTCGCGACGACGGCGGCGTACCGGCGGACAATCCATTTGTCGGTCGCGACGACGCGTTGCCGGAGATCTTCACCTACGGCCACCGCAATGGCTACGGGCTCAGCTTCCACCCGGAGACGGGCGAGCTCTGGCAGGCAGAGATTGGCCCGATGGGCGGCGACGAGGTCAATATCCTGATAGCCGGCCATAATTACGGCTGGCCCGTCGTATCAACGGGACGAAATTACACTGGCTCGCTGGTATCGGACCAACCCTGGGCACAACCCGGAATGGACAATCCACGCTTCCATTGGGTACCTTCGATCAGCCCATCGAGCATTCTGTTTTATACCGGAGATAAGTTTCCGCAATGGCAGAACAATCTGTTCGTCGGCGGCCTATCGAATCGACAGCTTCAACGCATCGCTTTTGGGCAGCCATCGCAGGCAGAGCCTCGGCGCGGATTGCTGACCGAACTCAACATCAGAGTGCGCGATGTCGCGCAAAGCCCGGACGGCTACATTTATGTATCGACCGAGCAGTCGTCAGGCGGGCCGAACGCGGACGGATTGGTGCTCCGGCTCGAGCCGACAGCACAGTAAAGCTGACCTATTCGGCTTCTCGGTCTGCGTCACCGGGCGCGTTGGTTCCGAGCGAACCCATAAAAAGGCGCGAGCCATCAGCGAGGATTAAATCCCGGCCGTTCGCTCGATTCGCTCCGTTGCGCGCACGATATCCGTCAACCGTAATTTCGGTTCCGACCTTAACGGCGTCCATCGTGAAGCCGCGGCGCATCAAGGTATTCGGCGTGCCGCCTTCGATCATCCAAGGGGTTACGGTGCCGTCGTCGTTCTCGACGTCAACGTGCATCCAGGTGTGCGGATTGATCCACTCCATCCGCGTAATCGTGCCCTTCAAGATTACGGGTTGGTCGGCATCGAATTCCGCTGCAAATGAGTGATGCGCGGCGGCCTGGTGCACCGATGCACCGAGCGCGATGGCGCCGCAACATGCCGCGAGAATTATTCGTTTGTGCATACGACGTCCTCCCTAGTTGCCAGCCGCGGCGCGTTCTTCATCGCGCGCGTTCTGCAAAATATTACGCAGTCCGTAGTTACCTTCGTGACAGGCGTATTCGAAAAGGTCTCCATCAGTCGGGCGCATCGAATAAGCGACTGTCCAGGGCTGGGTCCATTGAGAGTCATCCTCAAGGGTCATGCTGAAGCCGATACGGTCCGGGGCGATGCGCGTGTAACGCTCGGTCACGACCAGGTTCTCGCTTGCGCCTTGATAGGAAACCTCGCCATTAAAGTTGCGCGTCTCTACCACGAGCGTATCGCCCTCCCAATGACCGCGTGACTCGCCAATATAGCTCTGCACGCCACTGAAGTCGCTACCGTCGAGCGGAATGACGCGCGTCTCATGGATCATCTCGTGAACGATCGCGACGAAGTCGGGCGACTGTACGATCTCGATATTGTTGTTATACAGCGTCGGTGTAATCGAACGCGGAAATCCCTGTGTAATGCAGCGTTCCATCATCGATCGGTCCACATAAGAATCCGCCTGGTTCCCGCGCGGCCCTGCACGCGCCGCCCCGCGACGTTCTTGCGCTGCTGCTGTCAGTGGCGGAATTCGGCCATTCGGCGGATCGACAATCAGCGATGTGCGTAGCGACTCATCCAGGAAGCGACCCGGATCCGTCATGTACTGCGCATGGACGAGCCCTGGACCCGAATTTTCGTCCGGTGGCTCATCCATCCGTCTCGCCGCGCGACCTTCCAGGGTGGCGATCTCGTCTTCGGTGTAAAACTCTTGGTCGCCCAGGTCAGGGGACCGCTGCATTGGCGTAATGTTCCGATAGTCCCAAACGCCCTGCAGATCCGGCGCTCCCCATGGAGTGCGCGGCGAATCAAATGGTTCGGCGCCATCCTGCGCCCAGACGATTGCTGTGCTTGTGCAGGCCGCTGCGGACAGGACGAAAACTGCAGCAGGAAATCGCGATCTCATGGCTCTCCCCCCTTTCGATCAATGGCATCGATCGTACCACGACCCAAGCCAGAATTAGCCAGGAGAACTAGAGCCAGAAGGAAATGAAGATCTGGATGACGTCGGCGTCGAAGTCGTAAAAGGGCTCCGCGCCTGGGGCGAGGCCTGTTGTCTGCCGAAGGTCCCGAAAATTCTCATAGTCGAACAGGATGTGATCGTAGACGAAGTTAACGGTGCCCCTCTCGATGAACTTCCAGCCGCCATCGAGGATGTCGTAGGAAATCCCGAGGCGCAGCGTTGTGCTGCTGAACGTGCTCAGCTCTTTGTCTCGCGCAATGAAATTTGCAAACTGCTCATACGGAAACAGGTCGCTGAAAAACTCCGCATTTCCCTGCGAGTAGCTTCTGACCTTTGCTTCGATCGTGATTCCGTCGTCCAGCGGATGCGTATAGCCAAGCTCGACCGTATCGGCATCGATGCCCCAGGTGTCGCTGTAAGACCGGTACTCTAAATGCAGCGCTGCCCGATACGGCAGGTAGTAGCGCATGCGCAGCGCCGCGGCGTCGCTCGTCCGCGTGCGGGGATAAATCTCTGGTTCATAGTTAAAGCCGGTTGCACTCGTCGCATCGAGATAGCGCACCGAACGGTACGGATTATTGAGGAAGCCCTCGTCGGTGATCGTTTCGTATGAGAATCCCAACAGAAGATTCTGGGTCAGAATCTGCGAAACGCCGAGCCGGTAGTGCTGCCGCTTGATCGTATCCGAGAAGTCTTCATCACCGCGCCGAGTCACGATGTCATCACCGAGCGAATACCCGAGGGAGATCGTCGTCAGGTCGCCAAACAAGTCCTGACTGATACCGAGACTCACCGTTTGGGCATCGAAGTCGTTTTCCTTGCTGCTCGCAAATCCAATATTGAACATCCAACGATCGCGCAGGTAATCGAGGCCGAGCGAATATTGGGTGCGCTCTTCTTCATATGGGCTCGCAGTCGTTACGACGTCGATCGACGCGCTGGATACGCTGTCGATGTAGTAGTTAGCGGAAGCCGAAAACTTGCCGGCAAATTGCTTGCGTACGAGCACGGACGGGCCGTCGATCGTGACGCCACCGCCATCGTAGGAGTGATACAGGACGTCCGCTCGATCTTCCGGGAGCACGGCTGCAAAGGCCGCCTCGAAAGCGAAAACCAGCGTTACGAGCGCAAGCCCGCGATTTCGCCAGTGTCCGTGTGCTCGAAACATCAGTTGCAACCGCAACCGCCGCCGGCGCTGCCGGTTGCGCCACGAGCACCCTCGCGTGCCTCGTAGACATGATGAATATAAGAACTCGAAACCGGGTCGCGATCGAAAGACATGATCGGATCCGCAATGTGGTCGCGCTCGTAGGGCATGACCCACGGCTCGATGCTGCATGCGCTGGCCGCCATCGCGAACAGCAAAAGAGCACTCAAAGACCGAAACAATCTCATCGTTCTCACTCCCGGATTAACGCGCGAATCTGGGTCTGATATTCGTTCTCGTACCCAGTCTGGTAACCGTGATGGATAAAACGCATATTGCCCGTACGATCAATCAGCACGGTGCTCGGCATCGCGATGACGTCGTAGAGCTCGCTGACACTGCTTTCAGGGTCGAAAAGAATCGGAAACGAAACCGGCGTCTCGGCGAGGAATTTGTCTGCACCGCTCGAATCTTCTTCGACATTTACGCCGAGCAATGTGAATCCAAGATCGCTGTAACGCTGATAAAGCGCTTCGAGATGCGGCATTTCTTCGCGGCATGGACCACACCAGGTCGCCCAGAAATTGACCATTACAACCTGGCCCTGTAAATCCGAAAGCGTCACGCGACTACCGTCCCGGGAAAGCAAATCGAAATCTGGCGCTGCCCCGGAAAGCTCGCCAGCCGAAGCCGACCAGACAAGTAGACAGCTACCGCAAATTGCTACGAGTTTTTTCAACATCCTCTTCTCCTCCCTGAATACTGCTCAGAAAAAGAAGCTCACGCCTATTCGTGCTTCGAGATTGTGTGAGGTCTTTTCCTGGCCCAATAGATCAATGTCATAAATGTAGTCGCGGACATCGGCGTGGACTGCCAGCCAATCCAAAGGCATCAAGCGCAATCCGACCCCTATGTTGAGCGTAAATCGATCGTCACCCGCAAAGTCCGTTTTTCCAACACCACCGATTAAATACAGAGAGGTATTGAACGCGCGATTACGTCCGATAAAGCTCTCGCCCGGCAAAATGTTGTAGCCGAGCGAGACGTTATAGTAGGAATAGTCGCGTTGAGAATCTGTGAGCAATTGCGCAGCTCCGCTCAAGCGCTCGAAACTCGTCCTTTCCGTATCAGTCTGCCCCCCCGAAACGTCGACAAAAAAGCCTTCACTGACGTGATATGTGAAATGAGCGCCGGCGACGGTATTCACACCAAAGTCTTCGACACTCAGTTGCCCGGCGTAGATCCCGACTTCGAAATCCTCGGTATCGATCCGAGCGGGCTCAATTTCACGCCTTTCGACTTCGGGCTCAATCACGGGTGGCTGCCCCGACGCACTGGCGGGCACAGCCCGCTGCCGAGAACACGCACCCAGGCTCGTCGCGAGAAGCGCGATCAGAAAAAGAACGAGAAACCTGCTTTCCATTCTCTGACTTCCTCATTGTCATTGCGGCTTGTAAAAACGACATACGCCTTGTAGTCGGCTCGGAACACAAACCTTCGGGTCACATAGGCACGAACGCCGAGGCCGGCAACCGCCATCGAGTCTCGACGGTCAGTGGTAGAAACCAGCGTCGCTTTCGGCGAAGTATTGATCGTTCCCGCACCAAGCGTGAACAGCGGCGTAACGCGCTTATCGGGAAACATTAGATGTGAAATATTCAGATGGACGATCTCGCTGTCGGAAAAGCGCCCGAGTGCTTGACCTATCCACAGCTCAAATTGCAGATTCTCGGTCAATCCATAGCCGCCGAATGCTGAGATCACATTGGCGCCACCGAAGTCGCCGTACTGCACACCGACCTCCCAGCGACGCTGTGTGTAGTCGTCTATCGAGAACCCAGGGACATCGAGCGGTTCGCCCTCCATATCGAGCGTCCGTGCGATCTGCTCGATGTGAACCCAGCCCCGCTCGCCGCGCGGAACCTCAATCTGAAACCAGTCAGTGCGGCGCCTGAGCACGGCAATCTTCTCCCCCCGCTCTGCTACATAGAAAATGGGATAGCCGCGGCCGGGCCCGGTATGTAATTCAATGAACGGGTCCTCGACGGTGACTTCGGGGCGCCTTTCCTGGGTCCAACCTGATGCTGCGAAGAGGCTTAGGCCGAAAGCAATGATAGGCACCCAGCGACGCATTTAATTTTCCGGTACGTCGAATGGACTGTTGTAGTACTGAGCGCCAATATCCAGCCACTCAGAAATCAGTCGGAGTTCGTCGGGCGACAGGTAACCAATATGTGTGCCACTCTCGAATTCCGAGAAAAATACGTTGGAAAAGTTGGCGCCTAACGCGCTCATCGAAGGCGCAACGTTGACCAGAATTGGATTTCCATCAACGTCAGGTCCGTTGTCTATGTCCTGCAAGGCGCCATTGACGACTTCCTCGGCATTGTCGCCGAATAGCAAATCTCGATACGCGATTGCATGATCCATGACTTGCCGCGGACGAACGTCGCTCAAGTCGAGCTGGACCGCCGGCACGGCAACTGCATCCATGGCATCCAAAGGAATATGGCAACCACCCTGCGTACAGGTGTAGTCAGCGATCACCGTCACGTTGTCGTTCGGGTCGAGCACTTCGCGATTGGCGCTCCACAACGGATGAATATGCAACTCGTAGTTGATGACGCTGCGGCAGGTTGCCCGCCAGGTCGTGATGCATGCGGGATCGGTGACGGGTAGTTCGGGCAGCGTGGTGATCGCGGCGTAGCTATAGCTGAACGGCGCATCAGGAGCCCTGGCGTTCGGATCTGTCCAGAAGTCTTCGTACACGACATCCAGGCTTGGTTCGAGGGCAGCACAATCTGTCTGGCAACTGATCCGCGTTCGTGTCTCGGCCATCGTCTCGCCAAAATTGGGAGATAAACTCGCGAGCGTGTTCGCGAAAGCAATGCCGTCGCCGGTCGCGCCACCATAAGCCGTACCGAAACTATCGCTTCTACCGTGCGATAGACCGCTGAATGGCGTGTGACAGCCGTTGCATCGGAGCTCTTCGCCCGGCACAAGCTGTATCCAGGACTGATGCCGCGCGGTAAGCCGACGGCCATCGGCATTGAGTACACTGACAGCGAGTGCGACGTTGGCTGGAACTTTGACTCGCACCGAACCATCGGGCTCTATAGGCGCGTAGCCGACGATTTCACGCATGCCCTGGAGAATATTCGGACCGAAGTCGGTCGCGTCAAGATCGACAATATCTTCGTCGGGAATAGAGACGGCTTTTTCGATTCGTAGAAAACGCCGAGGCCGCTGATCCGCGATTGCAACGACTGGGTCTGCGAGCGTCGCGATATCCGGAAGCGCGATATCCGCGCCATCAACGTCATAGACGCTTCTGATATTCAGGATGCCGACGTTTTCCGTGACGAGATCGGCGTCGAAGTCGACACCTGGAACTGGAGCCGGAATGGCCTGCGGGTTCGGTCGAGGTTGAGCGGCAACGACGTCGCCAATCAGAACGCCCTCGGCCCCAATGACGATCGGCAACTGAGTCTGATCGACTGGATCGTACATCCAGATGCCGTACAGAGGATCGGCCGGCACGGCGACTGGATTCGCCAGGTTCGGCGCGGTACACGGGATGATCACGGGAATCGCGGCCAACGGGTCTTCGACCAGCCGGCAAATCGACCATGCAACGAGGACCCGATCCGTACCATCCCATAACGGAAACGCAGAACTGAATCGACCACCTTCTGATGGCAAATTGTCGGTACGAACGGCGTTCAGCGTAGCCGAAGCCTGCGCTGGTCCAGGCATACCGGAGAACGGCTCAATGCCTTGCGTGTTTTCGACGTAGGTTGGAACGTCGATTGTAATGACATCGCCACCAAGTTCCGGATGATCGAACTGGCGAGCAATCGCCATGACTCGGCCGTCCAGCATTTCGCGTGCGCCGACGAATTGGACAGCCGTTCCGCCGGTACCCGTTAAATGGCTCTCAGCTCCATAGAGCAACTCTACATCGCTGCCATCAGGATTCATTTGATACAAGTGCATGGCATTGTTGATGCCCGCATTGTCCCAACGCGTAAAGACGACCTTGCCGTTGTCGCGCAGCGTCGGCTCGAGATCATGACTCTGATTAAATGACACCTGGTGAAGATTGTCGCCGTCATCGTCCATGACATGGAGCACAAACGACGGCTCCCCAAAGCTCTCGTCGAAAGCTTCAAACTGCTGCTTGTTTTCGTCGACCAGAATTCCCTTCGACTGCGTCTGACGCGTTGAAGCGAAAATGATCCGGCCGTCCGCGAGGTATTGCGGATCGATATCGTGCCCTTCTTCGGCGGTCAGATCATCAATAACGATTCGGTGCAATATTGCAGTTGGAATTTCGTATTCCCAGATATTCCAGCTTGGCTGATCTTCGTCGGCCAGATTCGGATCGAAGGGCCCGCGCATCGCAAACAGAACCCGTGTGCCGTCGACTGAGATCTCAACTCCCTGAACATCACCGAGACCCTGGGTTTCTGCGAACGTGACATTTTGCTCAGGAGCCGTAGGCGAAGCGCGATCGAGCACGAAGAGATCCGTGCCGATATTAAAGCGCTGAACTTCGCGAATGTCCGTCGGCGACTGCAGCGCCATCTGGTCATCCAACAGTGGACCTTTGGTGTAGGCGACTGGAAAATCCAGTGCCACCGGATCGGGATCTTGCCCGGTACCCACACCGACACTGCCGTCGCCCGTGCCACAGCCGGCCAACAACGCGGCCGCAGACATCGCTGCTATCGAAAACAGTCGTTTCGGGTTAAGACGCAATTTTTCGATCCTTGCTCGTGCACTCATTGGATTTCCCTCTCGCTCCAAGTCCGCGGTTCCCTGCGGAATCAAGGCTAGATCGCAAAATCCATGTTCCGTGTCGCTCGACATAATGGCCGACACCCTGCAACATCAATTCAACTTAATGTCGTAGCCCCGATATCATGGGCCGAGGGTGCGGTTGCTGCCGTTAACGCGATCACAGAACCCATCGCGATCTTCACCAGAAAAAACGTGACACAGTTCTCTTACTAACGATTCTCAAAGGCGCGAAACTCTCACGAATTTCACTTAATTCGACTGACGAACCACTCGTCGTAAAAATGTCGATTCATTTCACTGCATCGAGCTTACCCGTCCGTTAGCTTGCGACTGAACCTGTCGCGAAATCGAGACGTCTGCATATTTCCACATTACGCAGCGATTTCGATTGTGATTCACTGCGCTTCGTAAATCGGCGAAAACAACATACGGTTTGAAACATGATCAGCAGAATTGAACAACTGCAAAACAGAGCTTCGCTCGTATCGCATCGAACAGTCTGGCGCCTGTTTGTGATGCTTGCGCTCGTGTTGAGCGGAATCTCGCTTGCCTTTGCCGGACCAAGGGAACGGGCAAAGACCATTCATGATCGACTTGCCGGCGTACCCGCCAGTGAAACCGTCCTCGATACGATGACGATCCAAATTCAGGGCGGCAACATAATTGGCGCAGCAAATACTGCGATGGACGATCCGAGTTTCGCGACGGTCACGCTAAAGAACTTTGCCGCGCCTTGGACGAACCGCGATCAATCCGTGTTTGTCTCTCTGAACGATTACACAACGCTGGTGATCGGCATGGTCATCAACAACCAGCCGTTCGATGAGATTCTCACAGCGGATCGCCTGTACGTTCAATCCGGACAACCGCTACCGTCCGCTTCAAGCAATGCGCACTTTGAAGCCCTCGAAGATCGTATGCGTGAGCCGGACTTTGACCCGATGACGGAGCTCGTAGAAGTGGCGCAGTCCACAGCTTATTCGCCAATCCTGCCGGCACCAGCTGCCGCGGGCGTCATGACGACGCGCGCTGCTGCTGAGTCGTTCTTTATCGCAGGTACAAACCGCGCCATGTTCCGATTCACGTTCCTGAATCACATGTGCATGGATCTCGAGCAGGTACAAGATACGAGCATCATCCCAGATCGCATCCGCCAGGATGTATCGCGCAGCCCAGGAGCCGACAGTCGCGTATTTCTGAACAACTGCATCGGCTGCCACGCAGGCATGGACCCGTTGGCGCAGGCATTCGCTTACTACAATTTTAATGATGTCAGCGGATCAATCGAATATACCGACGGCGTCGTCCAGCCTAAGTACTTCAATAACGAAGAGACTTTCGCGGATGGATTCGTCACGCCCAACGACAACTGGTCGAACTACTGGCGCGAAGGCCAGAACGCCCTGATCGGCTGGGATACCGAAGGAAACTCGTTGCCCGCCGAGGGTGTCGGAGCAAGTTCGCTCGGTGCCGAATTAGCAGGCACTAGAGCGTTCGCCGAATGCCAGGTGACCAAGGTCTTTAATTCAGTCTGCTTGCGCGACCCCGTTGACGGTACTGACCGCACGCGCGTGGAGACGATGACCGACAGTTTCATCGGCAACAACTACAACCTGAAGCAGGTCTTTGCGGAAACCGCAGATTACTGCACTCAGGGCTTATAGCGAGGCCGGATCGATGATCGACATTACAAAGATTCAAAACATCCATCTGCGCGCAGGAATGCTGATCGGCGTCTGTGTTCTCACGCTAGTTGCTGGCTGCAGCGGTGGCAGTGGAGCGGCGACGCAGCAAAATGCTGCAGGGCCGGGCAATCCTGGGACTGGGTATAACGGTCCCGCACCATCGAGCCCCGATGTGCAGGCCTTCAAGATCAATGTCTTCGATAACGTGCGGACGGACAATCGTTGCGGCTCTTGTCATGGCCCGGGCGGCGTGGCCTCCAACAAATTTGCGCGCAGCGACGATGTAAATCTCGCCTACGCCGACGCAAACCTGGTGGTCGACCTGTTGTTTCCACCCGATTCGACGATGGTGCTTCAAATGGAGGCCGACCATAACTGTTGGCTCGCAAGCACCGATGCCTGTGCGTCGATCATGACCACATGGATATCCAACTGGGCCGGTTCTACAGTCGGCGCGGCCGGTCGCGCAATCGTGCTCGAAGCGCCGGCCGATCTTCGACCGCCGGGCGCAAGCCTGAACTTTCCGGACGATGGCGGAGCGCTGTTCGGCCAGTTTGTGTATCCGGTTCTAACCGAAATCAACCAGGGAAATTGCGATCAATGCCACTTCACGGGATCTGCCGTACAGCAGTCTCCGTTTTTTGCTGAAGGGCCTACCGGAGACGCCGATGCACTCGTGACGGCATACGAGGCAGCCAAGTCGAAGATGAATCTTGACGACCCGGCTGCATCTCGATTCGCCGTGCGTCTGCGCGAAGAGTCGCACAACTGCTGGACAGCGAGTTGCGCGAACGATGCTCAGGCGCTGAGCAACGCGATTGCTGCGTTCGCCGGTCAGCTACAACCTGACCTGGTAGATCCTAGCCTTTTTGTAAGTCGGGCCTTAACGCTATATGAAGGCACTGTTGCTTCGGGCGGAAACCGCCATGAAGCGAACGTCGTTGCCAATTACGAATTCAAGGCCGGCGCGCCTTCGCTCGTAGCGTTCGACACCAGCGGCGTCGACCCGGCGATGGACTTAACGCTTTCCGGCAACGTCGATTGGGTCGGCGGCTGGGGATTGAATTTCACTGGCGGCAAAGCGCAGGCATCGACGGCGGCGAGTTCCAAGCTCCGCGACATGATCACTGGCACCGGCGAATACTCGATCGAAGCCTGGGTCGTGCCAGGCAACGTCGTGCAGGAGGATGTTCGCATCGTCAGCTATTCCGGTAGTCCCGATCTTCGGAACTTCAATCTCGGCCAGACGATGTACAACTACGACTTCTTTAATCGAAACGATGGAGTCGATGCGGCGCAGGCAGCAAACGGAGATCCGCAACTGTCAACGCCAGACGCGGCCGAAGTGCTGCAGGCGACGTTGCAGCATGTCGTTGCGACCTATAACCCGGTCGACGGGCGCAGAATCTACGTCAACGGTATTTTGACGTCGACTCAAGACCCGACGCCTGCTGACACCGTGAACACCTGGAACGACACTTATGCGTTTGTTCTCGGCAACGAAGTCTCCCTGGACCGCTCGTTCAGTGGCGTTCTCCGAATGGTTTCCATCCATAACCGCGCATTGACTGAGTCGCAAATCGTGCAGAACTTCGATGCCGGCGTCGGCGAAAAGTTCTTCCTGCTATTCAGTGTGTCCCATCTCATCAACACGCCGGACAGTTACGTCGTTTTCGAGGCCTCTATCTTCGACAGCTATGCGTATCTGTTCCGCGAGCCCTTCTTTATCAGCCTCGATCCGACTGCACAGCCTGACGGCATCGATATGGACGGCATTCGCATCGGAATGAATGGCAGCGAGGCGCCTGTAGGCCAGGCCTACGGCAACGTCGATACGATGATCTCAAGCGCGCTTTATGACTCGGCTACTGGACAGCAGCTCGCCACGCTCGGCTCGGTCATACCGTTACAGAAGGGCGCAGTCGATGATGAGTTCTTCCTGACTTTCGATCAGATCGGGAGCAATGTCTATTCGCGCCCGCCGGCTAACACGCCAGCGCCGCCGACGCCTGTCGACTTGCCGGAGGCGGCCGAGATCGGCGTTCGCACCTTCGATGCGATCAATGCATCGATGGCGGCGATTACCGGTGTTAGTCAACTTGAAGCCAACGTAGCCAATACCTTTGATCTGGTTCGTCAATCCCTGCCGGCTGTTGCGACAATAGAAGCCGTACTGGCATCCCACCAAGTGGCAATAGCGCAACTCTCGATTGAGTACTGCAACGCGGTTGTCGAGGATACCAATGCACGCAATGCGCTTTGGGGCGGCAGCTTCAACTCCTGGGGTACCGCCCCCTCGGGACAGGCCGCGGGTTGGCAAGATGATCTTGCGGATCCGTTGCTCGATCGCCTGACCGGCAATCTGGTTCAGATCGAGACGCAACCCGACCGTGCACTGATTGAGACGGAGCTCGACCAACTCGTCAACGGCATTTCTGGCGACGCGAATCGGAACGGCCTCGCTGCTACAAGCCCAAATTCAGTTCAACGCACTTCGGTGATCGCCAAGGCTGTCTGCGCGTCGATTCTCGGCAGCGCGGCGATGCTGGTGAAGTAGAAGGAAATCGTCATGCTAATAAAATCCAAGCGTAAGCTCAGACACCCCGACGCCCCACAAAGGCACGGCAGCCATAGCCGACCGATTACGCGGCGCGAGCTGATCGGACAGGGTTTCCTCGGTGGCACCGCAACTGTTTTGTCCGGTGGATTCATGGGCATGTTCGCGAACCCGCGCGACGCCATGGCCGCATTGGCCGATGACCTTGTCGGGTTGCGCACGACCTGCGCAATTACCGACGGCGCAGGTAAAATTCCGTTTATTGCGTTCGATCTCGCCGGTGGAGCCAATATTGCAGGCTCGAATGTACTGGTTGGCCAGGATGGGCCGCTCGGACAGTTCGAGACGCTGAGCACATCAGGCTATAACCGGCTTGGCCTACCAGGGGACATGGTCCCCGGCGTGGCGGAAACGACACCGACTGCGACGAGCAACGGCGATCATACCGATACCAGTCTGGGGCTCGCGTTTCACAGCGACAGCGCCTTCCTTCGCGGGATGCAGGCCAGCTTCCGAACGCTGAATCCGCAGAACGTCAGCGGTGCGATCATCCCAGCCAGATCGGAAAACGACACCGGCAATAATCCGCATAACCCGCTGTACGCCATTCAGAAAGCTGGCGCAGACGGCTCAATTCTGACGCTCGCCGGGTCACGTAACTCCGAATCCGGAGGCAATTCGATGGCACCGCTGGCTATGATCGACCCGGCTTTCCGGCCGACGAAGATCGATCGGCCAAGCGATGTCGTCGGCCTGGTCGATACCGGCGAACTCGTTGGCCTGTTGGGCCCGGATGATGCAACCGCCGTACTTGAGTCGATCTATCGAATCAGCCGAGACAAGATGAATGATCCTCAGGTTCAGTCCGGGATTTCGACGGACGCGGTACTCAAGGACCTCGTGAAGTGCGGCTACCTCAAAGCAGCCGATGTTGCCGACCGCTTTGGCGCTGTCGATCTCGACCCGGGTAACGACGTGCGGATTTTCGACCCGAATACAGCCAACGGCATTTTCAATGACCAGGATTGGAATGGCGGCGGAAGAGACGAGTCAGAGTTTCGAAAGACCGCATCTGTCATGAAGCTCGTCATCGACGGCTACGCTGGCGCGGCCTGCGTCACGATGGGCGGTTACGACTACCACGGTGGCGCGCGCCAAGAGGGCGAGGTCAAAGATTTCCGTGCCGGACGCTGCATGGGCGCCTGTATCGAATATGCAGCCCAGGTCGGTGTGCCCTTAATGATGTACGTTTTCAGCGACGGCTCGCTGTCGAGTAACGGCGTCATCGACGACTCGGTAGACGGTCGAGGCAAAGGCGAATGGACCTCGGACAATCAGTCGACCGCGGCGGGCTTCTTTATGGTGTACAGCCCCAATGGACCGCCACCACTGTACACGAGTGGCATCGACGCTCTGACAGCCGCACAACATCAGCAGATTGGTTCGTTTTCAGCGGACGGCGCTGTCAACAGAGCGGGCACACCCGGAGCCAACAACGTCAACCTGCTGGTTGAAATGATTGCGCTGAACTACATGGCGCTGCACGGCGAGCAAGGCAACTTTTCCACTGCCTTTCCGACACACAGTCTCGGCAACACGCTGAACCTAGACATGTTCACGGCTTTCGAGCAGATTCAGGCCGGCCCTGTCATTCGCTCCTAGAGTTTTTTATACGGTTTCTTCTGAGCGGTTAAGAGACGGCGGTTATGCGATCGATAGAGATCGCATAACCAGCCGTCGCTTTTTGCTATAACTCCGGAATGGAAGCGACCGAAGCTCTCTCCTTTGCATGCCCGCGTTGCGACCAAGCACTCGATAAAACCGAGTCGGGGCATCGCTGTACCGGCTGCAAGGTCGATTTCCCGCTGGTTGGCGGGTTGCCATGGTTATTTGCCGAACCAAATGCGGCACTGGCCGAGTGGCGCGTTCGATTCGACTACCTTGCCCAAGCCCTCGAAGCCAATGCGACTCGCAATCTGGAAGCCGCCAAGCGACCGGAGCTCGCGCCGGCAACCAAAACACGACTGGAAGCGCTCGCAGAAGCCATCTCAGATCATCGCGCGCGGTTACGCAAACTGCTGACGCCGCTTGAGCTTTCCGAGCCGGCGGCCGGGATCGAAACCTATCTCGCGCTCAGAACTCGGTTGCCTCCGGACCAGGGCTTGATGACCTACTTCCCCAATATTCATCGCGATTGGTGCTGGGGCAAGGAAGAGAACGATGCATCGATCGGTGTCGTGCTTAAAGCGATGGGTGAGCGCAGCGCCGGCCGCACTCTGGTCCTCGGATCAGGCGCCGGCCGCCTAGCTTACGACTTTCATCAACAAACCGATGCATCGAGCACGGTTGCGCTCGACTTCAATCCACTTCTTGCCATGCTTGGCCAACGCGTCGCATCCGGCGAGACGGTCGAGATGCGAGAGTTTCCGTTGGCGCCATTGAGCGCAGATCATGCCGCCCCCACGCGCCAGCTGGCAGCACCTGAAGTCGCTCGTCCGGGGCTTCAGTTCATCATCGCCGATGTTCATCGCGTGCCGTTCGCGTCCAAGGGCTTTGACACGATCGTCACACCTTGGTTAATCGACATCCTGCCTGGCGACTTCGCAGGCCTTTGTGCCCGGATCAATCGATTACTAGACGACGGCGGCGTGTGGATCAATTTCGGCTCACTCAACTTCCATCATTCAGATCCGGCATCGCAACTCGGGCCGGAGGAATGTTTCGAGATCATCGAACAACAGGGTTTCGAGCGGCCAACGCACGATGACACCGAGATCCCGTATATGCGCTCTCCGGCCAGCCGCCACAGTCGGCGAGAAGTCGTACTGTCGTGGCGTGCATCAAAAAAGACCCACGCAAAGAAGCAATCCCGCCATCAGTCGTTACCCGATTGGATCGTTCGCGGTAAAGAACCGGTACCTTCGCTAGAACATTTCCAGGTTGCAGCAATGTCGACGCGGATTCACGCGCACATCATGTCGCTAATCGACGGACGTCGTTCGATCGTTGATATTGCCGCACTGCTCGAGCAGCAGCGCCTGATGCCGGCGTCGGAGGGCGAAGCCAGCATCCGCGGATTACTGATCAAGCTGTTCGACGAGAGCCAGATCCTAAGGCCTTGACGAGCACCGCTTGAATCTCGGCTGCAATCGAAACCGCGATAGATTCAGCTGTGTCGGCCCCGATATCGATGCCGACCGGCCCGCGCAACCGCGCGGCCAACGCCTCGCCGTCGTCGCCCAAATCCGCAAGCAGCCGCCGCTTACGCGCCGGTGGACCGAGAAGACCTAAATACGGGATTTCGATCGGTGCGAGCTGACGCAGTAACTCACGATCGGTCACCAAATGGTGACTCATGACGACGATTGCGTCGAAATCCGTCAAGTCGAGTTGGTTAGCCAGAGACTCTGGTCTAACCGTGAACTTGTCTTCTGCCCGGTCGAATTCAGCACGCTCGAGATAAGCTGACCGGTGATCGGCGATCGAAACCCGCCAACCGAGCTCTGCAATCACATTGACGAGTGGCACCGCATCGAGCCCCGCACCGAGTATCAACACCCGCGGCACCGGCACGAGGGGCGAATAGAGCACGTTAAACCCTGCCGAATCAGAAACGAGATGGGATACGCCACGCCGGGCGGCATTTCGGCAGCCCTCGACCAAAGTTTCGATTAACGCTTCCGGCACACCGAAAGCCCGCGACTCGCCATTAATCAAAGCAAGCGAAACGCCGCATCCGATCTCGCTAACGCTCGAATCGATAATCTCGGCAATCGCGCCAGGCGTCTTCCCGAGCAAGGCGTCAGCAATTGACGCCATCGGCTCATAGGCGTTCCTTCCAGTGAGCGGCTGAAGCAATACGCTGATCAGCCCGTTACAGCCGACACCAAGCCCAAACAACTCATCGGCTTCATCGCGCAAATCGTAAGTCACGGTGGCCGCCTGGTTTGCGCTCAGCACTCGCCGAGCGCGCTCTGCCAGATCGCCTTCGAGGCACCCGCCGCTGACTAGACCCTGGCTTTTGCCCCCGGCTGTAATCAGCATCCTCGTTCCGGCCTTGCTGTAGGTCGACCCCAGCGTCTGGTACACGGTAACGAGCACGGCCCCTTCGCCCTGCTCGCGACAGGCAGAGAATCGCTCGACAAGATGGCGCGAATTCATCGGCAGACGATAGCGTGCTTCCAGGCTTTGGCAACCCCCAGGGACGCCTTCGTGTTGCGCGCTGAATTTGCCCCCCTTAGACTTTCGTCAAATTCGCTTTCCATTCCACGTGAATCATTTAAGTGAGGATAGTCCTTTGAGCCGACCGTCAAGAGAAGAAGCCGAAGACGCCATCAAGACATTGCTGCTCTGGGTGGGCGAAGATCCGGATCGCGAGGGACTGCTTGCAACGCCAGGCCGAGTCGCGCGGGCATGGGAAGACTGGTGCGGCGGATATAAGGATGATCCAGTCGATTTTCTTCGTCGCACATTCAAAGAAGTCGATGGCTATGATGAGATGATTGTGCTCAAGGACATTCAGTTCGAATCACATTGTGAACATCACATGGCGCCCATTATTGGTAAGGCGCATGTCGGCTATCTGCCAGATCGAAAGGTGGTTGGCATCAGCAAGCTCGCAAGAGTGGTTGAAGCATTCGCTAGACGGCTGCAGGTCCAGGAATCGATGACAGCGCAGATCGCCAATTGCATTCAAGACGTGCTCAAGCCGAAAGGGGTCGCGGTATTCATCGAAGGCCAGCATCAGTGCATGACGACGCGAGGTGTTCGGAAACATGGCGTTTCAATGATCACCAGCCGACTTCTCGGTCAATTTCGATCGGACCCGCGGACGCGCAGCGAATTCCTGAGCATTATCGGGCCACCCGCAAACCAGCGCTAAGCCAAGCCTGGCAGGCGATCAGGGGTAACACGGCGGTGGGTCAGGATTGGACCCTGCGTGTCAGCCCGATAAGACATAAACTCTTCAGACCCACCGAAGTGCCAGGGTTTCCGCCGTTGGCATAGCTCTTGCTTTAAAACAGCTAGGTCAGCTCAATTGTTCTTCCGGAGTCTCGTTATGACTGTCAAAATCGTCCCAGAGGGCAATTCAGGGGAAAGCCCCGGCCGTGACTACGTACGCGTTAGCACCTGTAACGATCCGTTCGACGATACTGTTACGCTGGCAACCATTGAGCGCTACATTGAAAAGGAACGCATGGCCGACCCGGCCAAGCGCGTCCATATCAAGACGCTCGTACTGAAACAGCCGATGTCAACGGACCAGGCACTCGGGCTTGCAACTTGCTACGCCGCAAGGAAGAACATCCCGGTCGTATACACAGCGTGAACCGGTGTCTAATTCTTATCTCCAACACGACCGAAACCCGATGTCGACGATGAAACACATAATTCATGTATCGTCGCGCGCGAACTGTCGAGCGTCCAAGGGATTCACGCTGATCGAACTGATGATCGTCGTCGCGATCATTGGAATTCTTGCCGCGATTGCGATACCCGCGTATCAGGACTACACGATTCGAGCGCAAGTGACCGAAGGTATCAGCATGGGTGGTCAGGCCAAGGTACCCGTCGTTGACGCCTTCCTGCAGCGCGGCCGACCCCCTGTGGACCGTACCGCTGCCGGAATGACGGCCACTCCTACCGATACCCGCGGCAAGTACGTGCAGGCGGTTGAAATTACAGACGGAACCGTCATCGTCACTTTTGGCTTTGATGCACACGCGTCGATCAGCGGCCTCACGGTAGTGCTGGTGCCGTACGAAACAGTTGATAGTTCGGTCGTTTGGCGCTGCGCGGATGCGGCGGCGCCTTCGGGCCTACAACCGATGGGAACGATCGACGGAACCAATCCCTCGCCGGTCACAGCGTCGACCGTAGCCACACGCTACATGCCGGCAGCCTGCCGCCCCTAGAGCGGTTTTTTCAATCCTTCCCAGCGCTTGAGCAACGGCGACTCGACGCCGATAAGCTCGAGCAGACGCGCGACCGTCTGGTCGATCATCGCTTCAAGGCTATCCAGACCCAGATAAAACGCGGGAACCGGCGGAAAGACAATCCCGCCCATTTCGGTCACGGTGACCATATTGCGCAAATGGATGAGATTCAGTGGCGCTTCGCGCGTCAACAGCAGTAAACGCCGCCGCTCTTTAAGGACCACGTCTGCCGCACGCGTAATCAGCGAACCGGCCAAACCCGTCGCAACTCCGGCTAGCGTTTTCATCGAGCACGGCGCAATGACCATTGCATCCGTCTTGAAGGATCCGCTCGCGATTGGAGCGCCAATGTCCTTATCCGAATAGGCCACGTCGGCGAGCGATTCGATGCGCTTACGGTCAATCTCGCATTCAGTCGACAGATTGAGATAGGCCGCCTTCGAGACGATCAAGTGCGTTTCGATGTCTTCCGCGTTTTGGAGCTCTTGCAGCAGCCGGACACCGTATATCGAGCCGCTAGCGCCTGTCAGCGCGACGACAATTCTTCTTTTCATTTGCGATCAGGATAGCACGTGGCACCATTGCGCCATGTCAGAGCTCGAGCTCGGCCCGTTATGGGTCAGCGTAAAACTCGGTTTCGCGACAGTCGTATGCCTGTTGCTGATTGCGACCCCACTAGCCTGGTGGCTGGCGTTTACGCGCAGCCGCGCGCGGGCGCCAGTTGAAACGGTTGTCGCGCTTCCGCTGGTACTTCCGCCGACGGTACTGGGTTTTTACCTGCTGATACTGCTCAGCCCTGATGGGTGGATCGGCCGATTCTGGATCCAGATTACCGATTCGCAACTGACGTTTTCGTTCACCGGATTGGTCATCGCATCGATCATCTATTCGTTACCGTTTGCAGTTCAACCGCTCCAGGGGGCATTCGAATCAGTTGGTAAGGCGCCATTGGAGGCCGCGGCAACGCTTGGCGCAACGCCCGTGC
>Ga0224508_10001300_pt1 | contig 22570 bp, 21 predicted proteins | sample SF_Jan12_sed_USG_4_FD_170157 | JGI IMG/M metagenome (GOLD analysis project Ga0224508, IMG submission 170157) | Sediment microbial communities from San Francisco Bay, California, United States - SF_Jan12_sed_USGS_21 | ecosystem: Environmental > Aquatic > Marine > Sediment | place: USA... | reverse complement strand
AAACAAGGAAAGAGTAAACAAAATTGAAAATCCAAAAAAACCTATCAAAACAATTGAAAAAAGAGACTATAGAATTCAACAAACTAAAACAAACCCGAGAGAAAGTAGATTTACAAATAAAAAACCAAAAAAAGAAAATAAAAGAGGATCAGGAAAAGATAAAAAAACAGATCAAAGAAAAAACAAAGAAGATTAGAAAGATCACCCCAAAAAATTCTTTAAAATCACCAAAAAGTACTAAAATCTCAAAAAACAAAAAATAGGTACAATTCCATTTAGAGTTTCTTTGACTGTTTCGCTCACACATGGCTTTGAATCATTTTTGATTTTGAAAGTGATTCAAATAGCATTCATTTTTTAATAGTTAAACAACAAGGTCATTAGTTGTCAGAATACCATCTTGGAAAATGGGATTTATCTAAAATCACCAAAGATTCTAACAGTCCTCAATTTCAAAAAAAAATAAAAGAAATTCAGCTAATCTCTAAAAAATTTGAAAAAATCAAGTCCCATCTTGATCCTAAAATGTCCTCAAAAAAATTTATGAGAATCATTCAAGATATTGAGAGCATTTCTGAAAAAATGAGTCTGGTTGGAGGATTTGCATCCTTATCTTATTCGGCAAATACGCAATCAGATGAGGCAACATCCTTACTGACAATGATGTCAAAGCTTGGCTCAGATATTTCTAACAACATTTTATTTTTTGATTTATGGTGGAAAAATCAAATTGATGAAAAAAATGCCAATAGATTGATAAAAGAATCAGGAGAGCTTGCAGGATATCTAAAACACAAACGGCTTATCGCAAAGTATTCCTTAACTGAACCTGAAGAAAAAATAATTAATACACTTGACGTCACAGGAATTTCGGCACTTGTAAAACTATACGATAAAATTACTAATGCTTTTGAGTACAAATTGAAAGTAGGAAATAAAATAAAAAAGCTAACCCGTGAAGAGTTAACTAATTTTGTGAGAAGCAACAATGCAAAAGCCAGAGAAGATGCCTACAAAACATTATTCAAGAAATATCATGAGAACAAGGGAGTGGTAGGAGAAATTTATCAAAATATTGTTCTTAACTGGAAATACGAAGGAGTGGACATAAGAGGATACCAAAGTCCGATATCTATGAGAAATATCGGAAATGATGTGGACGATAAAACAATAGAATCCTTATTGCAAGTTTGCAGAAAAAACACAGATGTATTTCAAAAATTCTTTATCCAAAAAGCAAAGATGCTGAACATGAAAAAACTTCGACGATATGATATCTATGCTCCTGCTGCCTCAAAACTTAAAGAAAAAAACTATTCTTATGGAAAATCCGTCAGACTTGTTTTTGATTCCTTGAGTAAATTTAGTCCAAAACTGGAAAATTTTGCAAGAAGAGTCTTTGACGAGCACCACATTGATTCATCTGTTCGCCAAGGAAAGAGAGACGGGGCATTTTGCAGTACTCTCACTCCAAAACTCACTCCTTTTGTTTTGGTTAATTTTACTGGAAAATCAAGAGATGTTTTTACTCTTGCACATGAATTAGGTCATGCAGTGCACAGTATGGCTGCCCAAAATAGGTCTATCTTGGTTCATGATGCGCCCTTGCCTTTAGCTGAAACTGCGTCAACTTTTTCTGAACTTTTATTGTATGATAATATTTCAAATGAAATAACTGACAATGAAAAAAAGATAATGTTATCAGAGAAAATCGATGACTTGTATGCTACAATTATGAGACAGTCATTTTTTACAATGTTTGAAAAGGAAGCTCATGAACAGATCGGAACAGGTACAACTATTGATGAAATCTCCAATACTTATTTAAAAAACCTGAAAGAACAGTTTGGAAATTCTATCACTCTTTCAGAAGATTTTGCAATAGAATGGTGTTGTATTCCTCATTTTTATCATACTCCGTTTTACTGTTATGCATATTCTTTTGGAAACTTGCTTGCACTATCATTGTTTCAAAGATACAAAAAAGAAGGCAATGACTTTGCTCCAGCGTATCTTAGCATCCTCTCAGCTGGAGGCTCAGAAAAGCCAGAAACTTTGTTAAATGAATATGGACTAGACATTAGATCTCCAAAATTCTGGCAAGATGGATTCAATTACATCAAAACACAAGTAAAAGAACTAGATTCAATCACATAAATTTTTTTAATTAATGGGGCTGACAGCCCAACGCATGGGCTGCCAGCTTGTTCCCCGAACGGTTTGAATTCGATGTCATTTTTAAAAAATTAATCAATGGATTTAAACCTTTGAAAATAAGTTATGACAAATCTTATTTTTTTGGGTTTATTTTTCTAACTGTGCCTGCCAAAATTCCAATTGTGAGCCCCAGTTGATAAAGAAAATACAATAAGACCTCAAAGGAACTTGGGGTAAGATCAGTGAATCGACTTAATCCGGTTAACAATAAAATTAGAAGGCTAAAAAAGAGAACAAACCCCTTTATGATTCCACGAAGATGAGTCATTTTCAATAAGACCAAAGTCATTATAGTTACCGAAATTGCAAGTACTGCCAAAAATCCAGTATTCACTCCAAAAATTAAAAAGATTATTGATGCCAATTCTTCTGTACTTGCAGCTTGAGGAATTGATGAAAAGTCAATTTTCTCAGGAGATGCAAAACGCGGAACACTCAAGATAGCATTTGCAAGAAATAATACAAATAAAGAGAACGACACTTTTTTTACATTTTTTTGTAATCTAGGAAATCTAACTAGCATGGCACGACCCAGAATTATTCCTTGCAACATACCAATTCCAAAAGCACTCAGAATAGCAACTAGTGAAAATATAGGATCTTGAAAAATGTCTACAAGAAAAGGAATTAATGCCATTATTAGTAACTGACCACTTTAAAGATAATATTAGTTAGAAGATAGATAGTTGTTTCAAGATTACCAAAAAATTTTATCTATTGATGGTCCAAGATTTATGAACTTGGAGTAAATTTAATAATTTCGTATCTTGAGAAGCAATCTATGCAAAAAATAATAATAATTTTAGCAATAGGCATATTAGCAGTCACAGTAAATTACGCACATTCACAGGATGCAAGTTTAGCAACATTTCAAGAAACAGCCCAAGTAATAGTAGATAAAAGATCACAAAATATTACAGCCTCTATATCACTTCAAACTACGAGCATTCAAGAGATAAAGATCCCAGCAGATCTCGAAAGAAAGATCAGAGAACACGAGAGGATAACTTCCATAATAGTTACAAATCAGGAACAATGTATTCTTGGAGTTAAGGACAATTCATGTATCATGGTCAATTTAATAAGAGACCCTTCTGACAAGGGAATATTAGAAATTCAAGATTCTGCAAAAAAGATATCTGAATTATTCATCGAGGAGATAAATCAAACCTTTGATACAAATGCTCAATTTCATTCTATTTTTGTTCACAGTGAAGATCAAATCAATAAAGATTTGGAAACTTCAGGAGCAGTTTCAGGAAGAGGGATAGTTTCAGCAGTGTATACTATGCCTATGGAAGATACTAGCTCAATGTATGAAAAAATTTCAGGAATTTTAATTCCTAAGATTATTAGAGATTCCGGAGGATTTTACGAAACTGCAAAAAAACTATCGTCTGAGGAAAGTGCTAGAGTAACATTTTCCATTATTCCTTTTGACAATAACTCATTACTTCAGTTGAAGTTATCTGTAAATTATCCCCAGGCTGCATTAAATTTGGTTGAGCTAGATCCCTTGGAATTTCTTGGAACAGATGAATTGAAGCGATCCGATTATTTCTCATCAGGGTTTTACCCATTAAATTCAATATTTCAGATTGTAATACTATCTACAGAGCCCAACACCATTTCAGATGTGAGAGGATCCATGATACCTACACAAATAATAGATGAGGAAAAGATTCCAACTCAAATTAATAAAAAAGGATGGATTTTTGATCCCGAAGAAGGAGAGAGAATTCAAGGAAAATTCATTTTTGGTGAGGAACCATCGATTTATGAAAATGATCTAATGTTTTCCCTAGGCAAGGCTAGCACGATTACTAATACAGCAACAACTCTTGATGAATCGTTAATAATTTTAGCAATAATAATCATTGGTGGTATTGGAGCAACTGTATTTTTCTTAAAAGGATATAAAAAATAATTAAAGCAATAATACAGCCGCTGCAAAGACCGTTGTCCACTTTCCGTCTTTATCACCTTTAGTGCTTTGAGTAATGTTTTGTGTTTTGTAAATCTGTCCTGAGATTGTCCATTGTTGTCGTTTTTCATCCCAGCTCTTATCAATATCAAATGGAATTCCAAGAGATGAGGCAAGCATTTGAGCGGCAATATCTTCTGCGTAATCTCCTGCTTGAATTTGATTTTGTCCAAAAGATTCGTATTCTGAGAGATAGCCATATCGATTTGGATCCTTGGGTCTAGCAATCCCAACAGATGCAGAGCACATTCTATGAGGTTCATTAGTTTGGTTTTTTGAATAAATTGTAAATAAAATCTGTCCAGGACTGATTTGTTTTAATCCTTCATTTCTTGAAACTAACTTTGCATGAGGAGGAAAAATACTTGATATTAAGACAAGATTAGTCCCAGCAATACCTGCATCTCTTAGAGCAAATTCAAAACTGGTTAGACGATCTTCATGAACGCCTTTTCCTTTGGTAAGAAATAATTTTTTGGCAACTAAATCTAACAATTCTTTCCTTGCTGAATTAACTTACTATTTATACTTTAAATTAATTTTTTTGATTTTAATTTTTTATGTATCTATTGAAAAATGGAAAATGATTTTGACATCCAAAAGATCATTAATGTAAAAATTATTTTTTTTTAGATTTCCTTTTTCTTTTATCTTCTTCTTTTGGTTGCTGGGTCAGAAATATCCATCCAAAAAAACCACCCAATGACAAATTGATTACACCCATAAAGGTGATTAGTAAAGAAGAGTCCGAAGATAGGCTTGGAGCAACTGTCAGGCCTATCACTATTCCAAGGATACCAGTTCCAAAAAACATCATCATCAGCACTTTTAGTCGTGATGGACTGATGTATTTCATTAACAAATTTTTAGTATTTGGCAACATTATAAATTGACTGCTGGCGAGAAGGAATCATTTCCCTTATGGGAAATTAAGATTTAATTCTAAAACTAGACTTCTGGTAACATTTTAAACCTTCAATTTTTGTATTTTATTTTGTGCCAATGTAGCTCAGTCTGGCTAGAGCATTCGACTTGTAATCGAAAGGTCGTGGGTTCAGATCCCATCATTGGCTTTCTTTTACATTTTTTTGTGGTCAAACAATGTTTTGAAATTATTTTTTGGAAAGGATGAGAATTATGATAAAACATTCAAAATAGCTCCTGATTTTAACAGCAACCCACTATTTTTAACAATAATGATATTCTGCCCTGATGGGATTGTCAAGCTACCTGAATTGACTGTCACTACTGAATTATTTTGAATCATTACACTTGCAGGAGTGATTATGTCACTAGAAATTGTACAATCATGCGTTATTATCCAATCTCCAAAGTCAGGAGGTGAACAAAGGTCGGAAAGATCTGATGTTAATTTTGCAACATAGGCATCAAAATTACCACTATGAGTGGAGTTAAAACCACCTGAAGGTAAATCTATGGCAGATCCAGAATCAAAAGATTCCCCTACAAAAACCACATTACCAAAGATATCAAAAACTAGAGATGATACAAAGGCATTACTATTACCCAATGGAAAAAAGGTGGATGCCAATAAATCAGACAAGTCAGCATTAAATTTGGAGATCACACTACCAGAACCTGTTTCTTTGAAGGCATCAGTTGTTGTTGGAAAATCAGATGATCCTCTACCCCCAACAAAAATATTCCCAGAGGTGTCAACATCTAGGGTAACACCTAACTCAGAACTTTCATCACCCCCCAATAAAGTAGATGCCTCAAGATTACTCAAAGTAGAAGAGAGTTTTGAAACAAAGATATCTTTCCCATTTCCAATTTCATCCCACGCCCCAAAAGTAGTTGGATAATCTGTCGTAGAGTTCTGAGTTGAGCCAGTGATGTATATACTTCCAGAAGGAGCTACTGCAATATCCCCCGCTCGATCTTCTGATACACCACCTATAAGAGTAGAATTTATGAATTGAGTAAGATTTGGATTTAATTTTGATACAAAAATGTCCCAACTGCCAACTATATCTTCAGAATAAGCACCTGAGGTGGTTGGGAAATTATCTACATTTTCATTTGTTAAAGTTTCACCTATCACAATGACATTAAATGAAGAATCTAAAGCAATTCCTTTAACAGAATCAGATGCATCATTACCTAAATAAGTTGAACTCAAAAGTTGGGTTAGATCTGTATTAAATCTAGCAACAAAGCCATCTTCATCATTATTTATACAATCCACGGTACAACTAGTAACTGGAAAGTCAATAGGAGCATCATCTGTTTTTCCTACGATGTAAACATCGTTTGTTCCATTCACTAGAATATCAAAAGATTCCTCATCGTTTCCCCCTCCAATAAAAGTAGATGCCATAAGAGAGGACAGGTCAGGACTAAATTTGGATACAAAAACATCTTTTTTACCACTACCTCCATTATGGGTCACATCATATGCCCCAATAGTTGTAGGCAGATTTGATTCATTAGAACCTGTTTCTTTTGTCTCACCAGTAATGTATACAAGCCCAGAGTTATCCAAATCAATTGCAGTACCAATATCAGTTCCTGTTCCTCCAAAAAAGGTAGATGCCAATAATTGAGACAAATCAGGACTAAATTTTGAAATAAATACATCAGTTGCACCATTGTTGGTTTCATTTAATGCCCCTACAGTCACAGGGAAAGGAATTGAGCCCAAGTCAAATGTCTCTCCTACAACATACACATTGCCATCACCATCTAATGCCACATCATGGGCTTTGTCTCTGGATTCCCCTCCCAAATAAGTAGATGAAATCAGTGGGTCGATGAACAATTCATAATTTGTATTATAGCTGCCAACTTCGAAGCCATATTGATTAGAACTGTATTTCACGAATTGTACAGATACAAATTGTTTTTTTCCGTCAATTATTTGAAATGATTTAGGTTTTGAAAACTCTATTAATTTAGAAAATTTAGAATGGCCATGCAAAACTATTTTCTCGTTCTTGATTTGAAGATTAGAAATACCATCAACAGTCACTACTATATCTTCTACATTTGAACCAGGTTTTACATTGAAAGTTTTTTCTAAATTATTTCCATATGCTTGCAAATGGACATCAATTCCAGGCCATGCCTCAATAGTTTTTAGGGCAGCAAAGGTCGGCATATTTGTTTTCCACTCATCCTGAGAACCTTTAATGTAATTAATTATTGTTGGATGACCTTGTATTCCCTGAATTTGCATTTGTTTGTCAGAAAATATTTCTTTTATGACGTATTTCTTTTTAGATTTATCTGATTCCAGCACATACGTAATGCCATAGTCTGTCACATACACATTACCAACAAATGTATTTGCATAAAATTTTATGGCAGGATCAACATGATCCATATTTTGAATAAATGATATTGAAAGTTTATCAATATTTTGATTTATTAAATTTAGATAACTGGCATTGTTTTCTGTGAAAGTTGAGGCAGAGTCTTTGGAGTTTTCAGAAGTTACAGGAAGTAATTTTGACAAAGTAGGACTTTGTGGAGATAAATAATTTGCGGTGTTTGAATCCACGGCATCTATGTCTTGAATGAAAAATACAAAAACTGTAAGAGTCAAGATAAGAAAAGAAAATTTAACTGATTGTTTCAACAAATACACAGGTCATAGAGGATATTTAAAATATTCAACTAATTTCTATTCCATTTTTCTAAGATGTTCAAATATGATTTTCAAAAAAAAGTATACCTATTCTCAAAATATGGAAAATTTTTAACATCAAATATTGGAGAGTATCTTTTTAAATTTTATAAACTCAATTATGTTTCAAAGGGAATTTAAATTCTAATTATTTTTATTTTTCTAAAAATGTAACTTTTGATTATTACAAAATTTAAGAGGTGAATTGGCATCAATATTCCAAGAATGGTACAATTTAAAAAAGAAGAACTTGTTTGCATCTAGAAATAATCACGAGGTCTATATGGTTGGCGTAGAAATTTTTTTAAATTTACATACTTTCTTGACCAGAAAGAATGGTGTGAACAAACACTCCACCTTTATCGGTGGTAATCTCAAAATGAATGTCTCTAGCTATTTTGATGCTCTGATCAAGTTCTAAAACTATTGTTGCTTTTTGTCCTGGTTTTAATTCAGGGATTTTTCCTTCGATTGTATCAGCAGGGGCATTTTGATTACCATTTTTCACCATTGCGTATTCTTTCTGATTTAATGGAGTATCCATTGAATAAGGAGTCATTTGATATTTTGGTCTCATTTCTTGATAAGAGTAAATGATTTTACCCAACTTTACCTGTTTTAATGTAATTTTTTCTGCACTATTATTTTGAACATAAACACCAATTCGCTCTCCACGATTAATCCCATCAGGAAATTTATTTCCATGCCAATAAGATTTTGAGTTGGAGATCACACCATCGTGATAAATTATGGAATCATTATCAGTAGCATCATATCCTAAAAATAATATTGTTTCAACACCTGACAGATTACTTGCTTGAACAGAATTCAAATATCCCTGAGACAAAACAAAATTAATCCCACCTCCCAGTGCAGCTGCAATTACTAATATCATTATTACAAAACTTGCAGAGAATTCACGTTTTGCAATCATTTTTTTGATTTTCTTAAATTTTTTTTCCAGAGTATAATTTCTAAAATTCTTAGTTAATTGAGTTATATTTTGTTCATTATGAACAAAAAAAATCAAATTATACTATCTCAAATCTCACTAACAGTTTTTATGTGTAAATCAAGCCTATCTTAATTTTCAAATAGTGTAACAAATTCATATGACAAAATTCTCTTTACATTATTCTTCAAAAATAATCAATTTTGATGAGTTGGCAAGCCATCTTAAATTTGAGTTTACGCATTAACAATAGGATTAAGTATCCTTTGAATAGTAGCAAAGAAAGATGAGCTCTGAGGAAAATAGATCAACTGGGGTAGACATTGAAGAAAAAATAGGGGATAAAGAAATTCCCAATCTCCAAGAGGTCTCAACTAATGATTCTCTAAATAAGAAAACGACATCCACAGGAATGATGGTTGTTCTTTTAGCAGTGGTTGCAGTCGCTGCTTTTTTTGCAGGATCTTACTTTTCAAATTTAGATTCAGATACGGTCACCAAGGAAGAATTTGAAGATGCAATAACAAGACTAGAATCAAAAATAGGAAGTGCTCAAGGACCTGTACCTACACAGCCATTGCAACCAACAAAGATTTCCGTAGATGATGATCCAATCAGAGGAGATCCAAATGCCCCAATTACGATCGTGGAGTTTTCTGATTTCCAATGCCCTTTTTGTGCAAGATTTCATGTGCAAACACTACCCTTGCTTCTTGAAGAATACATAGACAAAGGAAAAGTAAACCTTGTTTACAGAGACTTTCCAATTCAAAGTATCCATCCAAATGCTTTACCAGCAGCAGTAGCTGCCGAGTGCGCTGATGAGCAAGGAAAATATTGGGAATATCACGACACTTTATTTGAAAAACAGAGTGGTTGGAGCAGGGCAGATAGCGATACAGTAATTTCAACGTTTAGTCAATATGCATCAGATATTGGTTTGGATCAGCAGCAATTTGATTCATGTCTTGATGCTGGAAAATATTTAGAAGAAGTACAAAACGATCTCTCTGATGGAAGAGACTATGACATTACAGGAACTCCAGGTTTCTTTATTGGGAATGACGATATTGGTTTTGTAAAAATAAATGGAGCTCAACCATTTGATTCGTTCAAAAAAATAATTGATGCACAGCTAGATACCTAAGAAATAACAAGCGTTTATTAGACCTAAACTGTTATCTTCAATTATCGGAATAATGACGAGTAGGCAATGAGCTTTTTCGTCGTTGCTTAAGAGAAGAAAAATAATGACAGAATTTAAAGAATTAGGACTTAAAGAAGAAATTTTAAAGGCATTAGATGATCAGGGGTTTAAAGAAGCCTTCCCAATTCAGGTAGCATGCATTCCTGTTTTGCTTTCTAATCGAGATGTTATTGGACAAGCACACACAGGATCTGGTAAAACTGCAGCCTTTGCCTTGTCAATGTTGCAACAAATAGTTCCAAAGAAAGGAATTCAAGCCCTGGTAATTGCTCCAACAAGAGAACTTGCAATGCAAATATCTGAAGAGACGAAAAAATTTGCAAAATACACAGGGATAAAAACGGCCACAGTGTATGGAGGTCAAGGAATGGGAATTCAACTCGATGCCCTAGATAGAGGAGTAGAAATTGTTGTAGCAACTCCAGGAAGACTGATTGATCATCTTAAACGAGGATCTATTGAGCTAAGAAATGTAGAACACATAGTCTTAGATGAGGCAGATACTATGCTAGATATGGGATTCATTGATGATATTCAATTTATTCTTGATTTAGCTCCAGAAGAGAGAACCATGTCGTTGTTTTCTGCAACAATGCCAACTGAAATTCTCCGATTATCAGAAGAGTACCTAACAAATCCAAAACAATTTCTTTTGGATGCCGATGATCTTAGTGGTGAGGGAATAGACCAAGCATATCTGGTAATAAAGGACCGGGATAAATTTGGTCATTTGGTTGATTTTATAAAAAAAGTGAAGGGGCAGGTAATCATTTTTTGTTCAACAAAATATAGAACTAGAGACGTGGCAAAATATCTTCATCAAGAAAAATTTGATGCAGTGGCAATTGAGGGAGACATGTCTCAGCATAGACGAGAGCAATCCATGGCAAAATTCAGATCTGGAAAAGCCGACATCCTTGTAGCAACAGATGTTGCATCAAGAGGAATCGATGTTCCAAGAGTAGAGCTTGTGATTAATTATGACATTCCAAATCAAGACATGGTTTATTTCCACAGAATAGGCAGAACCGCGCGAGCTGGAGCAAAGGGAAGAGCCATAACCTTTGTATCATATTCATCTGTAGGAGATTGGAATCTAATTAAACGTCAAATTAAAACAGATTTAAAAGATTTGAATAAAGAAATGGGAATAGAAATTAAAATTCCCGATCCACTCAAAAGACAAATACCTTCTAGAAGATATGGAGGAACAGAAAGGTCGAGTTATTCTAGAGGCTCACGGTCAGGAGGATATGGAAGGTCCAGAGGAGGATCCGATGACAGAGGAAGGAGCAAAAAAAGATACGGTGACCGTGGTGGAAGTAATCAGTACGGTGGACGAAGTAGATGGTAATTTAAAACCAAGAGAAATTCCACCTGTATCAAAATTAAGATAACCTTATACAAAAAAAAGTAAACGCAAATAAATTTTTCAGCAGAATTAGGATGTACTAGAATAAAAAAAAATGCACAAAATATTTGAAAAGATTGGAACCGCAAAAATACGGTTTTGCATGTGAATGTTTGCAATCATGTATAGAAAAATGAATTTTTTGGAAATGATAAGAATTTGGAAAACCTACGAATAATCATAATTATCAATAATTTCAAAGCTTTTTTCATGTTCTGGGTCAATTATCTTTAGATGATAAAGAATGCGTTTTTGATGAGACAAGTAAGAAATTATTAAAATGTGGTGTTATTAACATATCTGTCTTGTAACAACAATTTTATGACACATAGACAAACTTAAAAATAAATTATTCAGTGATATTTCACTATGAATGATAATTGGAGTATCTCATGACTGGAATGTGTCATAAATGCCAGAAATCTGGCATTGAAACTATGAAAACTACTGTTCTTATTAGTGAAATAGGCTCAGTTGATATTCCACTGTGCAAAAATTGCAGAAATAATTGACAAAATCATAATAAAGACTTTTTATTGAAAGTTGATAAAAAGCAGAATCGCCACACCCTACTTGGTAGGTAATAAAGAGGATAAAACTCCAAGAAAACTAATGTGTAACAAAAAGAAATGACACTGTCTGTTCAAGATACACAAGCTTAGGAATAAAACTCAATTTTTGTAAAAAATTATAACATGAAAATCTCACAGCTTGTAATACTTTCAGTCGTATTGAGTATTACTTTACATTCTGCATATGGTCAAGTTGCAAGCTCAATTACAGTTAACACGGACAAGATTCACTATTCAGATGGAGACATAATTTACATATCTGGCAGTGTAAGTGAAATTCTTTTTGGAGAAGACATTAACTTGATGGTTCTTGCACCAAATGGTAATTTGATATCAATTGACAAGCTAATTGTTGATTCAAACAAAATATTTCAAACGGAATTAACCTATGCAAGTGAGTTGATAAAATCTTCTGGAACATATACAATTCTGGCAATATATGGTTCTGACAATACAATGAGCAATACTACATTTTCCTTCGATTCAATAAGTAAAGCAACTAATCAAGATGCACCAGAAAAAGAGATTCAATTAAAGTTTGATTTCATAGATACTTACAAAAAAGTCATTTTAGAACATATCGACTATAAAATTACTGTGTCAAAAAATGGTGCGGATATTTTTGGACCTATTCCATTAACTCATGCTTCTGTGGGCAAAATATCAATTCCAATGACACTTGGTAGTGGGCAATCATACGATATCTTAATTGAAGTACACGGGATTTTGTTTAAGAAAATCCCTACAGAAAAATTCTCTTTTAGCATAATGCCTGAAAGTGAAATTATCCATTCGCAAATTGCCCCTAATAGTACTCTAAAAATTAAGTTAGCAATAAACCAAAATCCGTCTGGCGAATCACAAATAATTCCTGAATGGCTTAAAAATAATGCAAAGTGGTGGGCAAATGGACTAATTGATGATGATACTTTTGTTCAAGGAACACAATATATGATTAGGGAGAAAATTGTAGATATTTCAAATATGCCATACCCTGCAACATGGATGGATAAAAGCATCCCTGAATGGATTAAAAATAATGCAAGTTGGTGGGCCGATGATTTGATTCCCGAATCAGAATATATCAAAGGAATAAAATATCTTGTTGAAAAAGGCGTAATTCAAGTTTGATTAATTTCTAGTAATATTATTGAAAAAAAATATTAGTATTATAGACAGCCATTTGAGGGTTAATTTAACTAGCATGATGTAATGAATCACAGAATCATCATTTATTTTGAAATCTTTGAATTATTGTAGTAATTCTCAATACTTGAAGACAAATTTAATACACTTTTGGAGTTTGGTAATTCTATAAAATGCTAGGGGAGGGTTAACGATCTTATCGACTTTCATAAAAAATAGAATGTCTCCCTCTTATGTGACAAATCAGTTGGGCGGTCTTGAAGAGGTCTAAGAGCAGACATTGCCCCAATTCTTTAAGATGATAATCAAATTCATCAATTTTTGATATTTTGAGACCTAAAACGAGTCTTGAACATGGAACAGCTAATCTAGATTAGCACTTTCATAAGCCTATTAATGTATTTTTTTTTTATGACAGTAATGACTTTAGACAACACGCACAAACTTTTGGCAGGAACTTTAGCTCTAGTTCTTGTTACAGGACTTGCAATCCCAGCCTATGCAGATCGTATCTGTTCAGCCAAGGGAGACAGCGTTACAAGTGATACAGAATTATTTGCTTCAGCTACCTTCCAGGTTGATGGAGATATGCTTTATGTTACTTTAAACAATACATCCGATCTTGATGTTGTCATTCAATCAAATATCTTGACTGCAGTTTTCTGGGACAATGATTCCTTTGGGGATACGTTGACTCCAGTAAGTGCTACTTTACCTAATGGCAGTCAAGTACATTTTGACACTCCTGTTATCAACGTAGGAGGAGAATGGGCATATGAATCAGGGAATTCAATTGGACCAAATGGAACAGATAACGGCATTGGCAGTGCCGGATTTGGTATTTTTGGACAATTTAATTTTCCTGGATCTGACCTTGATGGTCCTTCTGCAGTAAATGGCATAAATTATGGAATAACATCAGATGGTGATGATATGACCTCAGGCCAGAAAGCAGTGACTGGGGACAGACCATTAATTCAAAACGAAGTTGTTTTCAAATTTTCTGGAGCAACAAATTTTGACGAGACACAGGTTGATAACGTAAACTTCCAGTATGGTACCGCACTTGATGATTCAAATATCGAGAGCCAGTGTGAAGATGCACCAGATGGTCCAATATCAGAACCACAGGTACCAGGTCCTACTGTAGCAGGTGAACTACTCTCAATTGATAGTACAGCACTGTTCCTAGCAGGAATCCAGTCCATGACAGTATGGATGGTACCAGCAGTTGCAGGACTTGCAGGCGCAGGAGTATATCTAGTAAAGTATAGAGCCCACAGAGATTAATTCTCTTTTTTCTATTTTATTTTTCTAAATTCAAAAATTTCAAATCTAGATCATTACTTTAGTCATGTTGCAGTTTTTGTGCCTACGGAGAGTGGACTTTTTATCGACTGTCTGTAAAAAGCCTCCCTCGCAGGCACAGATTTTGTACATTAACTAAAGACATAACATGAGTTTGTTTGTTGAAAAATAATATGCTATAACATGGAACAGCTAATCTAGATTAGCTCTTTCATAAGCCTATTAATGTATTTTTTTTTAAAGACAATAATGACAATAGGCAACACACACAAACTTTTAGCAGGAACTTTAGCTCTTGTTCTTGTTACAGGACTTGTTAGCCCCGCATATGCAGATGATAATCAGGTTGTATTTTCTTCCGTTATCGTAGACTTTTTGGGATGTGATGACCTTGTTGACCAAACAGAGTGTTTCTGGAAGGCAACAGGTACTGGGAATCAAACATCTGGTGCAAGTCATCTTACTTTTGGTATTGAGACTTGCTTAGAAGATCTTGAAAGTTGGACACCAACTGATGGACAAGATGGAGTTGATACAGTTGAAATAGGTCTAGATCCCACAACCAATGTAACTGGAATAAAATGGAATTTTGATTTCGATTTTAAGGAGCCAGATCAGATGGTTACAATGGGTGTCCTTTTGAATGTCAACGCAACTGAAATTGACTTGGTCGATATTGCAGTAAAAGCTGGAAATGAGAATGAGTTTGGCGTAATTAATGGCCCAACTTGTGTACCTCCAGATGGTCCAACACCTGAACCACAGGTACCAGGCCCTACAGTAGCAGGCGAACTACTCTCAATTGATAGTACAGCACTGTTCCTAGCAGGAATTCAGTCCATGACAGTATGGATGGTACCAGCAGTTGCAGGACTTGCAGGCGCAGGAGTATATCTAGTAAAGTATAGAGCCCACAGAGATTAATTCTCTTTTCTTTTTGTTTTGCAAAAAATTTAATACTATTTTTTCAGAGTATTATAATTTTTAATAACTGATTCAACACAAATTTTGTCAGTACATCTAAGGAATGTTACACCTGAGTGAATTTTAGAAATCATTCATTATGCCGAGTATGGATGTAAATGATTTCCTTGATTTTTATTTATTTTTCAAACAACAAGAGTAAATATCGTAATTGGAAAATCCTGGCAATAACTCATAAATACATACGGTTTCCCTATGTAATTCAAGATAGTAATGCATATGGGATTCATTTTGTTAAATTGTGATCTTGGGGCAGAAGAATACATTGTAGATGAATTAAAACAAATGTCTAATGTAAGTAACGCATATCTTACTTTTGGCGCATACGATGTTATAGCCGAAGTGCATACTGAGAATCAAGACGATTTTGAAAAAGCCGTTTCAACAATACGAAAGCTATCTAGAGTTGTTAGTACTATGACACTAAATGTGATCAATCCAGAATAATTGTTATAGACTAGGTTATCAGATAAATTTTTGTAAAAACTGTCTAGATTTGTGAAGTCAGTTTACGTCGATAAACTGATTAATTTAACTCATTTTTGGCGTCTTGGAACAAAACACCAAGCACTTAAAATTTGAAATGATTTATTGGGGGGAAATAGAAATTTTAGTTGGTTGGATTCATCGCAGCAGCTCTGTCTTTTACTTTTTGATCAACTGGGGCCACTATGAAATCTCCTTCTTGGGCATTACATTGACCAATATTAACTGCAAAGCCATCTACTGTTTCACCGATACAGCCAGCTTCGGTAACTGCGATTATTTCTACTCTTTCCATCACCTCTTCTGGTGCAGTATAGAACATCAAATATCCAAATAATGCTAGTCCAATGGCTGCAAGAATGCCAGATACTATCAGCAGTGATTTTTTATCAGATGATTTTTGTGACATTGATTTTATTCTGGGTAATTCCATAATATTTGTTTGTTGATTTTCTAAAAAAGGATTATAGTTATTTTTTTGAATGCACCAGAAAAGACCTATTTTTTAATTTTCATGTGATTCTGTAGATCATTTTTCCTGGTAACTTTTTTATTTTACTACAGTTACTGGAGGTTTTGCCTTGTGTAATACAAAATTGGATGTACTTCCAAAAAATAGTTCTTTTGGAAATCCCATTCCTCTGGAACCTATAACAATTTGATCAATCTTGTTTGCAGGATTATTAGCAAATGTGGTTAAATCAATACCTGAAGTATGACCTCCAATAACAATTCCCTTAAATTCAATTTGATTTTTTTCTACTTTTCTCTTTGCAGCATTTATTAACGCTTTTGCTCCCTTTTTCCATTTTTTCTCTGGGAGTATAGGTGTACGAACAGCAGAAAATGCACTAAAACTAGTATCACTATGAACACCAATAATCATAGCATCTGATTGTTTTGCAAACGAAATTGCCTTATCTAATCCCCTTATGGAATTTTTGGAACCATCTAAACAAACCATTATTTTCTTATTACTCATATAGAATAGAAATTGTGCTTCCTATTTATTTCAAAAGAGGGTGTTGATTTTGAAAATAATCGTACTCCTTAATCCAATTTTTCATTCTCCCAAAAAACCCTAATTTTTATTTCTATAGTTTGTATAAAAAATTCGAACAAAATCTATGGGCGTATAATTGTTATAAGAGGCAATCTCTGTCTTATCAAAATGGAAAAAATAGACTATCAAGGGACTGTTTGGGCAATTAATCACAATAATCCAGAGCCACTAGTAAAGCATTCTCTTCACACCTTAGAACAATATGGTGTAAAAAAGGAAGACATTGTTTTGACAGATGCACCAGAAAATGTCAAAGTAGGAGCAATAGTAGTTGAAATTTGGCCTTACCATCTTGATGTGGCTAGAGTTAGAACAATTCGAAATGATTCCTTTATCAGTGGAACAGTAATGACAATCGAGTTAAAGCTAGACGAGGACGGAAACTATAGCGATTAGTTTTGAAAAAGAAAACCATACAAAATATAATTATTATATTAGTTGTCTCAGTAATAATTGCAAGTATTGTAAGTTATAATTATTCAGCAGAACAGACAAGACAAAAAGGATTTAGGTTTGGAAATGAATTAGAACAAATACAGACCGAAGTAAAAGAGTTACAAACTCAGTTTTATTCCAAAAAAACACAGTGGGAAGAAGGAACAATAACAAAGGACCAATTGTTTCAATACTATGAAATACATGTTAATCAATTTGAGGAGATTATTTCAAATTATGATAATTTAGTAGCCCCAGAATCCTTTCAATCAGCAGTAGATTTGTTAAAGTTATCTTCTCAGACCCAATTAGATAGCGACGTTCAGTTTATAGAGTGGATGAAAACAGAAGATGAATCTTTCAAGATCAGATCTGATTCCCAATATCAACAAGCATTAGAGTATGAAATGTCAGGGTTAGTAGAATTTTATTCGGCAAAAACTGGAGTCGAGCCTTAACTTCTTTATCAATATTTTTTGTATGGTAATTTGTTTGCCTAAATTCCAAAAATTAAATTAACATCTAATTATCTAAAAATTAAATCTGTCAAAATAAAACAATTATTTACAATCTCATTATAGATTTTTAGAATTGTGGTATCCATTTTGAAAAATCAGCAAGGTACAATGAAAAGACGAATTTCATTAAACATCTAAAAAAAATAACAATAATGATCGATTATGATATCTTAAAGAAGTTTCCTCAAGTAGAAACTAAACAGATTAAAGAATCTGCAAAATCGGTAAGATTTTCTGGTGTTTGAGGAGAAATATTTTTCCTAAAAGCTTAAAAAAACAATTGAAAAATATCAACTTTTGTAAAAAATCAAACATAGGTTTGTGGATAATTATCTTGATTTGGTTAATTAATGAACGTTAAATAATTTTGAAGCAGTCTTTACAATTTTTTCAGCATTGGAATCTAGCTCTGTTGACATCAAAAGAGACGAGTTCTCCATCGGGATGGTAATCATTATGACCTTTTTTCTCCTGGTTATTATGCTATCAATAGACCCTAAGGACTCATCAAGATCCTTGGTAATTTGAATTTCCAAGGCATGCTCAAGGCTAATTTTGTGGTCCTCCTCATCAACTAAAGGAGTTATTGTACTTTTGTAGCCTCCTGCAACCTGTCGTCCCATGTTATTAATGACTCCCGCAAAACGAACGCCCTTTTCATCCAATAGGGATTGACATTTTTTGTCTAAAATTTTGTTTTCATCAGGTTGTTGACGCATTGATTGTTTCCTTCTTATCGTTAGTTAAAAAGATGGTTCATTTTATATTTTTAGAATTATCCTTCTATTCAAATTTTTAAAAGTTCTAAAAAACCAATTCTTGGTACTTCTATGAATTAGGCAATGTCTTTTTTTGAAAATTAGTTTTAAATTTTTTAGCGATCCTTTTTTGATACAATAAGAATCATCCTATCATTACTAACATTAAGAAAGAAGCTCAGGTTTAATTGAATAAAATTTTCCTTAAAAACATGGAGCTAAAATACGGACTAATTGCCGTTCCTATCTTAATTGCAATCTTTGTAGTAGCGATTAGTAATGGCGGTCAATTTTTACCAGGATTAGATTCTCAGACACAAGAGATATCTGAACAAGTTCATACACAAGTAGCAGATGCAGAAGAACAAAAAGTTCGAGAATACACCCTTGTTATTGAAGCAACAGATATTCAAGTATCTGACAATGCAATATGGCATGCCTGGACATACAACGGAACTGTCCCTGCACCAACTCTCAAAGTCAATCAAGGAGAACTCCTAAGAGTACGAGTCATAAACAATCATAATTTGACTCATAGTTTTCATGCGCATTTGACAGACTATGACATGAAGCATGATGGTTCACCAGTTAATGTCTTAACGGGTGTTGGAGCAGGTTCAATGATTCCTCCTGGTGGTGAGTGGACATATGAGTACAATATGGATAGTTGGGGAACAACTTTCTTCCATGATCATGCATCCTCTGAGGGACATGGAATCAAAGATCATATTCTGCAAGGACTCTATGGAGCAATTATCGTTGAAAGAGATCCTCCCAAAACCTATGTTGATAGAGATATTGTCATCGTGATGGGCGAGATAGGGTTTGATGTTGAGCGAACTGCACCAGGACCAACACCTTACTTCATAATGAATGGTAAGGGAATGCCTGGAGGTGAGCATGCCTTAGGTCAAATATTTGAAGAGCAGGGAATTGAAGGTGTTGCAGCACAGTTCAACTATACAATGCCGGTTTACAAAGCAAAGGTTGGAGAAACGGTTCAATTTCACGTAATAAACCTTGGAGATGTAATACACTCATTCCATTTACATGGATTAGAGATGACATCCTCAGCAGTGCAGAGGGGAACTAACATTCAAGGAACTACAGTGCCTCTTGTTCAAGGAACACTTGAAACATTCATCGTCAAACCAGACAAGCCTGCAATGTGGTTGTATCATTGTCATGTCGTAAGCCATGCAGATGCTGGAATGATAGGTTTGTTCATAGTAGAAGAATAACCTTCTTTCTTTATTTTTTATAAAATATTTAAAAATCAATTTTTCCCATCTTGCCACTCTGATAATCGAGTATGGCTTGTTTGAGTTCTTCCTGAGTATTCATTACAAATGGACCATATCTTGCAACTGGCTCACCAAGTGGAATACCAGCTAACAAAAGAACATCTAAGGGTTTTGTGGCATTAGTGGTTGCAATTGCGATTTCATCACCATCTCTTTCAAAAAATACTGCTTGTTCTTTGTGAACTGGATATTGTTCCTTTCCAAACAAACCTTCGCCTTCTGCCACATATGCAAATGCATTGTACTCTTTTGGAACTTTTTGGGTTACTTTAACATCTTGCTGTAAAGTAAAATGAAGATACATTATTGAAGTTTTAGTATCAATTACTGCCTGTTTTCCCATGGATTCTCCTGCAATAACTTTAACTCTGGCTTTGCCATCATCACTTTGAGCAATTGGAATTTTGCTTGATGCAATATCTTGATAGCGTGGTTTTATCATCTTGTCTTTTTTTGGAAGATTAACCCAGAGTTGAAATCCGTGCAATTTTCCACCTTTCTGTGCAAATTCTGTTTCTGGCATTTCAGAGTGTATTACTCCAGAGCCGGCCGTCATCCATTGGACATCACCAGAGAAGAGTTTTCCTGAATTTCCCTGAGAATCTTTGTGCTCAAATGCGCCATCTATTACATAGGTAACTGTCTCAAAACCTCTGTGAGGATGGTCAGGTGCCCCTTTGACCTCACCTGCTGACAACTCGATTGGCCCCATTTCATCTAATAGTAAAAAGGGATCAAAATCTGCAACTCTGTAATTTGGGAATGATCTATGTACGATAAATCCTTCACCTTCAGTAGTGGTTTTTGCTGTAATTATTTGAGATATTGTCCGGTTCATTGCAGTTGTTTTTTCTTGAGAATCATTAAAATAATTACATATTTTGGCTATTTAATCATCAGCCTCTCAGATAAAAAAATGGATCAATTAATACCATAAACTTCTTTATCAAAATTAGTTGTATGTCATTTTCTTTATGTTAAATTCTTTGAATGGATTTAAGAATTTAAAAAAATTTGTACTAAATAAAAGTATTAAAGTATTGCAATGTTATTTTATCACTTTTGACTTTGTACCTCTAACAAAGCACAATCCAAACTGATCATCATACATTGAAAATGAATTTGCTCCTCAGTGGTATTGCCACAAGAATGACAGAAAAACTGATTTGCCTCTTTGCATATCTGGCAATTTTTGTTTACTTCTAATTTTGTCCCACAATTTCTACAAGAGTCAGTTTTCATGAGTTTTAAAGAAAATAAAGTGCATTTAAAGGAATTGAAAATTAGACAGCACTAATTAGCTACTTCTAATTTTTTCAAGACTTTATTCTTATTCCTTAGAATCAGAATAAATTAATTGTAAAGGTTCCTTCCCAAAAAATAATATTAATAAATTTAATTGCGATATCTAAGCTGTATTATTTCCTCATTGAAATCAATGTTAATCAAACATTCTTGAATATCTTTTACAGTCTCAAAATCTGTTTGATAGGTTTTCTTGTTTTTACAATCAATTGGGTCGCACCAATCCACACTTATTGCCACATCATAGGAGTAACTCTCTGTTTTTCTTGTTTCTGGCGAGGAATCTGATAATGGTTTTATTAAATCCATTATAACTTCATCGTTTGGGAAAGTTTCAAGTTCTTTTAAAACTTCATCTGAAACGTATTCGTATTTGTTATTAACATCATTATAATAAACATAATTAATCTTATCTGGGTTTGAATAGAACCATTTATGCTGCAATTTGTCATCGTATAGATAGTTTACCTCTTCTGGATTATAATATGATCCTGCATGATATTCCATTCTCTTAGCTTCTGGATTATAATATGATCCTGCTAAAGAATGTATGATTCTAAATTGGTCAATATTTCCTTCATTATAATAAAACGTTGAAGGTTCTACGTCTTCGGAATTTTCATAGTCAGTTCTTATTTTTTCATAACCATCTACATCATAATATTTTTCATCTTTTTGATCAATTAATGGATAACTATGTTGTTCTTTATTGATTACTACACTACCCAAACCAAAATTATTTATCCTTTGCTCAGATAAAGAAATCGGTATTGGCTCATTACATTCATCTATCTTGGTAACATTTTTTACAACAAGTGAGATATCATCAACCAAAGCAATTCCTCCTTTTGAATTAGAAATAGTGAATGTTGTTCCAACTGCAGATGAACTCATAATGTTTACGTTAATTTCACTTTCTTTTGGCTCAGTTGATGGTTCTTGAATTACAGTATTTCCATTACCAATTACGTTTACAGAATTGTCTCCTTTGCTTATTATTGTGCTATTAGAGGTTGAATCAGGTTCTGGGTTTTTTCCAATCTTAACTGGTCCTGCCTCCATAAAGTCTGCACCTGATACCATAAATGCTACTGTTACTGCTGCTATGAGAATAACTGTTCCAACAATGCCTCCCTTTGCGGGACCTTTCATATGGATACCAATGTAGACTAGGTAAAAAGTATGATAAAAAATTGAGCATCATATGGGAATTGAGATATAATCATATTTTCAATCTTCAACTATCTCCAACAAACAAACTTGCGTTATGT
>Ga0224508_10001299_pt1 | contig 22572 bp, 20 predicted proteins | sample SF_Jan12_sed_USG_4_FD_170157 | JGI IMG/M metagenome (GOLD analysis project Ga0224508, IMG submission 170157) | Sediment microbial communities from San Francisco Bay, California, United States - SF_Jan12_sed_USGS_21 | ecosystem: Environmental > Aquatic > Marine > Sediment | place: USA... | reverse complement strand
CGGTTTCAAACCGCTCTTGCGGCGTTAGGGCTCGCACAGACGCCAGAGTCCCAGCCCGGCTGGCTGTCTCTAGGTCCCCTTCTTTGCTTGCTAGGCGTGCGGCCTGGGACAGCATCCGACGTGCCTCTACCCGGTGACCGGCATCCGCCAGTTCGGTGGCGGCCGCGTAGCGTTGGGCAGGTGAGCCCCCTTCGAGCTGGGCCACGGCGTCTCGACGGAAGGCGGCGTGCCTGCCATCACCTGTCGAGGCGAACGCTAGCGATGTGATGGGTGGCGTCATCGTGATGCCCGCGGCAGCAAACTTCAGACACCCTCGATCCTCGAGCTGACTGAACCCATTCCCCCACGCCCCTAGGGCTCCAAGGGAGTAAAGGGCTTCAACGGTTCGTGGCCTAAGGCACGCCACCCGCCTGGCCAGATCAAACGCCTCCTGCGGAAGGGACTTCTGCCACGCCTCCACGATCTCACGAAGCCGGGAAGAACTCCTGAGCGCGACTCTTCCAGCCTCTTCGATTTCGGCCGACGTGCCCCCGGCCGGGAGACCCCGTACCACTAGGACGGCGGCGATCTTGAGGGCCAACGCGGGGTTCCCCCCCGAGAGGCGCGCGGCAGCATCAGCCGTGGAATCCGTGATCCCCGACACCCGCGAGGCTACGAGGCGTAGGACCTCTTGAGGTTCCAAACGAGTCAGCGAAAGAACCACGTCTGCCTGGAGGTCCCCTTCCGGCCAGAGCCGATCGACGGCTGTGGTCGTAACTAGGGTCATCAGGTTCGGCAAGCGAATCGGGGGAGGCGTTGTCGGGATCGCATCACCGTCAACAACCACGATGCGAGGCCAAGCCCCGCGCGCAGTGTCATTGGCACGTTCTAGGTGCCCGACGCTCCCGCCACTCGCGCTAGCCAGTCGAACGAACTCTGTTACGAGCGCAGTACGTCCAACGCCAGGCTCCCCTGAAATGACGACCGTGGCGCCCCTCGCACCATGCGTTCGAATCGCATCATACAGCGTTTGAAACTCCTCCTCGCGCCCGATCAGCTCGACCGGCTCACGTGGAACCGTCAGGACCTCCCGGACCGAGCCGGAGCTCTCGATACGCTCCGCGAGATCGCGGACCGTTCGCCAGCCGGCGACCCTGTCGGGTCTCAGCGATCGGTAGTGTCGGAGGGCCGAGGCGGGATCGCCTTTCATCCAGAGGCCCCGCATGAGGGCGCAGTGCGCCTCCTCGTCGAACTCGTTCATTCGAATCAACCGCAGGGCGGCCAGACACATGCGGTCCCAGTTGCCGCGTTCTTCGGCTGCGCGTTGCGCGTTTCGAAGCGCGATCGATGCGAGCACCCGGCAACGCTCGCGCTCGCTATCATGCCAGCGGTCGAACACCTCCGCACCGAGGCCGGCCAGCTCGGGTGCGAACTCTCCGCGGTAAAGGTCGAGGGCCTTCACGTGGTCTCGGGTCTCGACAGCCCGCTCGAACTGCGCGGCCTCGTACAACACGCTGTCTCTGCGCATGCGCACAGTCGTCGTGGACAGGTCGAGAACGTCTCCCCCGTTCGAACGGATGTCGTACAGCGCCTGACTCAGTGAATGCCGCTCGCGGCGGCCGGTCCCGTCCCAGAGGAGGTCGGACAGGTCTTCCCGCGTATGGGTCGTCCGGGCGTGGGCGACGAGATAGAGAAGAAGCCCGACGTGTTTTCGTGATCTGAGCGAGCACACGGTCCCGGCCTCATCGACCACCGTGACCTGACCGAAGCAGCGCAGCTCGAGCATTGATCCTCCCTTCCTGTGTGTCACCCTGCCGGGAACTGGCGGGGAGACACCCTAGAGGCGGGGTATCAACGCGGTATCAACGGATGGCGCGCGACCCCGAGTAGAGCGGTCGGGATGTCGCACTGTTAGTGGCCTGTCGGGGGAAAAAGCTTACAACAGCCGGGCGGTGAGCCTCGGTGAGATCAGCCCAGGGCGCGTTCCAGCGCTCCGGCCGTCACCTGCAGATGGGACCCGTCCCAGATCAGCCGGTCGTCCCGGATCACGAGCGCCTGAGGCGACTCGTGCCAGACATCGAAGTGCTGAGCGACGTGATTCGAGACCGGGCGGTCGCGAACGACATCGATCATGAAGACTGGCACCTCGGGATGCGCGGAGGCGAAGTTCCGGACCTCCTTGAGGGCACGAAAAGCCGTTCCGCAGCGGTTGCTGTGCTTGTAGATGACGGCGGGACCCTCGCCAAGTGCGTCGAACAACTCGGTCGTGTCCGTGACCTGCCGAATCGGATCGGCCTCGGCCGTCGCCCCCCCACTACGTTTTCCGAACTTCAGAAAGCCCATCTTCCGCCCTCAGCCGGACCTTTCCGTCAATTCTGCCGCGATCGCCTGCTGCACGTCCCGGACCAACGAGTCCCAATCGGCGTCTTCTGTCTTCGTCACGGTGATGAAGTTGTCCACGAGAAGCAGTGCACGGACGCCTTCCACGGCGAACAGTCGCGCGGCCAGCGCGTCCTCCGCCGCGGCGTCGGCGTTGAAGTAGCTCCTGCTACCCTCGCCGGGTACCGTGCGATCCAGGACAAACTTTGCCGCGTTCGGGTTCGGAGTGCCCTGGACGTCGATTGTGAGATCGGGACCGTTCATCCAGTCTGATATCGCGCGGTGTACAGGTGACGCAAGTGCCACCCGTGCAAAATAGACACGCTGCGTTCGCCGAGCGTCACATTTTGAACCAGTGCGCGAATCCGCGCGTTCACATCGTCGTATTGGGAGGCGCGGCCGCTTTCGGCCCGTCATTCCACCCGAATCCGCACCCGCCAGCAGGAGTGAGACGTGAGATCCGTCGTTCTGGGGTTCGTTGCACTCGCCGCCATCGGCACCGCCGTCACCGCTCAGGAACACACCGCCCGCACCGTCGGCACACTCGCCGGTCCGATCGAGGCCGGGTCCGGCGGGCTGGAGGTGGACGCGGATGGCAACGTCTACACGGCCGATTTCGGCGCGACGCTCTCGAGCGGTCCTCCGGGCACCCGCATCTGGATGTCGACGCCGGACGGCGAGGTGAGCGTCTTCGCCGAGGGCTTCATGGGTGCGTCGGGGAACACGATCGGGCCCGACGGCTGGTTCTATCAGTCCGACATCGCGGGCAACACGATCTCGCGCGTCTCTCCCGATGGGACGGTCGAAAAGTTCGTGACGTCGGGCGTCAGGAACCCCGTGGGGATCGTGTTCGACACCGACGGCGATCTCATCGTCGCGAACTGTGGCGGAAACTCGCTCTCACGCGTCGGAGCAGACGGGACCGCCGAGCTGTGGGTCCAGAGCGAGTTCCTGCGCTGTCCCAACGGCATCACCCTCGCCCCCGACGGCAACCTCTACGTCGCGAACTTCATGGACGGAAACGTCGTCCGCGTGACGCCCGCGGGTGAGGCGAGCGTCTTCGCGACGCTTCCGGGCAACAACAACGGCCACATCGTCTTCGGGAACGGCCTCCTCTACGTCGTCGCCCGTGCCAACCATCAGATCTACGAGCTCACTCTCGACGGCGAGCTCACGCTGATTGCCGGAAACGGAGGCCGCGGGCTCGATGACGGACCGGCCCTCGAGGCGACGCTCTCGCTTCCAAACGACGTGGCCCTGAGCCCGGACGGCCGGATCCTCTACTGGAACGACGTGGGCGTCACGGGCCCGGATCCTCAGACGCTCACCCCGACGTTCATCCGCTACGTGGTCCTCTCGCCGGACGGCTGAAGCGCCGTATCCCCGAGGCGCTCAGCCCGGCTCGGCCCAGCGAACGATGATCGAAGCGACGGGCGACGGCCGCGTTCGAAGCCGGCTGATCCATACGAGTAGCGATCGCGACGACGTCCCGGTGCCCCGCCTCCCATTGCTGAGTACGGGCTGCCTGGAGAGAATGTCCGGCGAACGATAGCGATAGGGAGGACGATGCAGCTCGAAGGGAAAGTCGCACTCATAACCGGCGGGTCCGCAGGGCTCGGGTCGGCCCTCGCGAGACGCTTCGCCGAGGAAGGCGCGGCCGTATCTATTTGCGGTCGCCGCGAAGACCCGGTCAAGGCGACCTGCGCCGAGGTCGAGTCGGTCGGCGGGCGCTGTCTGGGCGTCGTCGCGGACGTCACGGATCCGGATGACGTGGCTCGCTGGCTCTCACTCGCGAAGAGCGAGCTCGGTCCGATCGACGTGCTCGTGAACAACGCGTCCGTCCTTGGGGACCGCATCGCTATCGAGCATTACGACCTGGACACGTGGCGGGATGTGATCGAGGTGAATCTCACCGGTGCGTTCGTCTGCGCGAAGACCGTCGTCCCCTACCTGCGCGAGACGGGCGGCTCGCTGATCAACGTCTCATCGGGCGTCGGCGACCACGGCCGTCCGCTCTGGGGTGCCTACTGCGTGTCAAAAAACGGTCTCGAGGCCATGTCCGAGCTCATGGCTGGAGAGGTTTCGGAAGACGGGGTGCGGGTAAACGCGGTCGATCCGGGTAGCATGAGGACGGCCATGCGCGCCGCGGCCTATCCCGAGGAGGACCCGTTGACGCTGCCGGAGCCATACGGTGTCACGGACGTCTTCGTCTACCTGGCGTCGGACCGCTCGAAGGAAATCTCGGGAGAACGGTTCCGCGCCAAGGAGTTCGATATCGCGGTTCGCTGACCACCTACCAGCGGTACACGGTCCAGGCGCCGCACTCCGCGGACGTACAGATCAGACGGACGCGAAACGGGGAGTCGTCGCTCCGTGGGGCCCGGTGCTCCTCGACGAGGCGGGCCATCGGGCTGTCGCACCGCGGGCAGGAGGGCTCGCCGCCGGGGCCGGAGTGCTCCCGGTCGTGCGACTCGAGCGCGTCGCTCTGTTCAGGGTCGAGCAGAGGTCCGATGTTCTCTTCGTTCACGTCGTCTATCGTCGTCGTGCCGGCGCACCGGCCAGATCACACGGAGTATTCAGGAGAAGCGGGTGAACGATACCGGAGATGGCGTCGACACTGCCAGCCCGACGCGGGGGACCGGCGATCTCGTCAGGGGATACCGGGACGAGTTCCCGATCCTCGGAAGCAAGACGTACCTGAACTCGAACTCGCTGGGCGCTCTCTCGAAGCGGTCCATCGCCGAGCGCCACGAATACGAGCGTCTCTGGAACGAGATGGGCGCGGCCGCCTGGTACGAGATCTGGTGGAACAAGCTAGAGCAGGTCCGCACACAGTTCGGGATGACGATCGGGGCTCCCGCCGAGTCCATCGCGCTCATGCCGAGCGTCTCGGGCGCGCTCGCGACGGTATCGGGAGGGCTTCAGGCGGCGGGAGACCGACGAAAGAAGATCGTGATCACCTCGCTCGATTTCCCGACGCTCGGGCACCACTACTACTCCCGCGAGTCGCTCGGCTACGAAGTGGTCATGGTGGAGAGTCATGACGGCGTGACCGTACCTCTCGAGGCGATCCGCGCCGCCGTGGATGAGGACACATTGATGCTCGCGACGTCGCACGTGTTCTTCACCTCCGGGACCACCCAGGACGCGCGTCATCTGGCCGAGATCGCCCACGAATCGGGGGCGTACATCCTACTGGACGCGTATCAGTCAAATGGACAGATCCCGATCGATGTAGGGGACATGGGTGTGGATTTCCTTACGTCCGGTGGGCTGAAATGGCTATGCGGAGGGCCGGGAGCCGCATATCTCTATGTGGATCGTAACGTGGATATCCTCCCGACGACCCTGTCATGGTTCGGTGTGGAAAACCAGTTCGGGTTCGAATTGAGGGCCCGTCCGAGGACCGATGCCCGTCGATTCGAGCTCGGGACTCCGGCCGTCGGGTGCGCCTATACGGCAGCCGGAGGGCTCTCCATCGTCCTCGAGGCCGGCATCGAGCGGATCGCCGAGCGGAACCGAATGCTCGCCCGCGACCTTCGCGAGCGACTCGCCGACGCGGGGCACCAGCTGCATCAGGCTGACGGCCCCGACGTTCGCTCGGCGCTCGTGCTGGTGGAGCACGTCGAGGCGGCCCAGGCCGTTCGCTGGTTGGCGGAGAACGACGTCATCGTCGATTCCAGGGGGCACCTGCTCCGGTTCTCCCCTCACTTCTACAACTCGATCGACGACAACGTGCGAGCGGTAGAGGTGCTACAGGACTTCCAGCCCTAGGCAGTGATACATGGAACGTGGCGTCGAGATCTTCGCGGCCATCAACTTCATCGTGATGGGGCTATCGCATGTCGTGGCTCCGACCGCGTGGAAGGAGTTCTTCACCGTCCTTCACTCCAAGGGCACCGCCGGCAGCATCATGAATTGCTTCCTCTCGATCGGAATGGGCGCGTTCATCGTCGCGTTCCACCCCGGATTCGACGGCGTCGTCCCATCGCTGCTGACGATCTACGGGTGGCTTTCGCTCCTCAAGGGCACCGTCTACCTGCTCTTCCCGCATCTCGGGGTGAAGAGCATCGAAACGCCCACGAAGAAGGATGCGAAGCTCTTCATCATCCCCGGGATCGTGCTCACGGGGCTCGGCGTCGCGCTGCTCGTGTACCCGCGGTTTTAGAGGCCGCGTGATCGAGCGCGTGGTCGTCCCGACTTCCGGGAAGGGGCTGTACGAGTTCACCGGCGAGGTGCAGGACGCGGTGACCGCGAGCGGCGTCGACGAAGGGCTGTGCACCGTCATGGTGCAGCACACCTCGGCGAGCCTGACGATCCAGGAGAACGCCGACCCCTCCGCCCGACGCGACCTCGAGGACTGGCTCGAGCGTCACGTGCCGGAGAACGACCCACACTTCACGCATACCCACGAGGGCCCCGACGACATGCCCTCCCACATCCGTGCTGCGCTGACCTCGACGACCCTGTCGATTCCGGTGGTCGAGGGCCGGCTCGCGCTGGGCACCTGGCAGGGCATCTACCTCTGGGAGCACCGCCGCCGTGGGTCCGGCCGCGGGTGCGTCATCCATGTCGGCCCATGAGCCAGACGAGAACGGCGTGACGACACCCGGCGGCGTCTCGGGCCGCACCCTCGGGCTGTGGATGTGCACGGCGCTCGTCGTGGGCAACATGATCGGCTCGGGCGTCTTCCTGCTGCCCGCGTCGCTCGCGCCTTTCGGCGGGATCAGCATCGTCGGCTGGCTGGTCTCGACCGGCGGCGCGCTCTGTCTGGCGCTCGTGTTCGCACGGCTCGGCGCGAAGATCCCGAAGATCGGCGGGCCGTACGCGTACGCCCGCCACGGATTCGGAGACTTCGGCGGGTTCATCGTGGCCTGGTCGTACTGGATCTCCATCTGGACGACGAACGCCGCCCTGGCGGTCGCGTTCGTCAGCTACTCGACCGTCTTCGTCCCCGCGCTCGCGAGCTCCCCGGCCCTCGGTGGAATCGCATCGCTCGGAATCCTGTGGATTCTGACGTTCGTGAACGTCCAGGGAGTCCACCACGCTGGCCGGGTACAGCTCGTGACGACGATTCTGAAGATCCTGCCGCTCGCCGCGATCGGGCTATTCGGGTTCTTCTCGTTCGATGCGTCGCACTTCACTCCGTTCAACCCCTCCGGCGGTTCGGCGTTCGGCGCGATCTCCACGACGGTGACGCTCACGCTCTGGGCCTTCCTGGGACTCGAGTCCGGCACGATTCCGGCCGGAGACGTGAAGGATCCGACGAGAACGATCCCACGGGCGACCGTCATGGGCACGCTAACGGCGGCCGTCATCTACATCGTCTGCACGGTCGCGGTCATGGGACTGATCGCACCGGCGGATCTTGCGAACTCGACGGCGCCGTTCGCCGACGCCGCTGGAACGATGTGGGGGTCGGCGGGAGTCATGATCATCGGGGCGGGCGCCGCGATCTCCTGTTTCGGAGCGCTCAATGGCTGGGTCCTGCTTGCCGGTCAGATGCCGCGTGCGGCCGCGCTCGACGGACTTCTTCCCGAGCCCTTCGCCCGACTCAACGCGATGGGAACGCCGGTGGTGGGGCTCATCTTCTCGAGCGTCGTCTCGACCGTCCTGATCGGGATGAACTACACCCGCGGCCTGGTCGGGGCGTTCACGTTCCTGATCCTGCTCGCCACGCTAGCGACGCTGCTGCCCTACGTGCTGTCCAGCATGACGGCCCTGATGATGGCGCTCCGGGAGCGGGGCGTGGCCGGCGCGGGTTCGCAGGCGGGACGGATGGCGGTGGCGTCGCTCGCGTTCGGATTCTCGCTATGGGCCATCATCGGCGCCGGCGAATCCACCGTGTACTGGGGCTTCGTCCTCATCATCGTCGGGCTGCCCGTCTACGCTCTCATGCGGTACCGTACGGGATCGGCGTCACCGGAGGCCTGAGCCGCCAGGGAGGATCGATTGGACTCGTTTGCCGGAAGAACCGTCAGGGACGACCGGGACGGCTACGCGCTGATCATGGCGCGGCAGGACAACCACCCGAGGATCGGCGAGTCCGCGCCGGACTTCGAGTTGGACCTGTATGACGGGACGGGCCGCATCCGGTTGTCTTCGTTTCGAGGGGATCGGCCGGTCGTGCTGATCTTCGGATCCCTTACCTGAGGCCCGTTCGCCCGGGCGTCAGGTGACGTCCTTTCCCTGCACGAGCGGTACGGAGACCGCGCCGAGTTCATCGTGGTCTACATCCGCGAAGCGCACTCGACCGACGGCTGGACGATCGACACTTCCGGCTGGTCGATCATCGCGGATCCGACGGACGACACCGAGCGGAAGGCCGCGGCGGCCCAGGCGTGCTCGATGCTGCGCTTCCCATTCAGGGTCGTGGTCGACGACATGGACGACACGGTCGCGACACAGTGGAGCGCGTGGCCCGAGCGCCTCTTCGTGGTGGACACCGACGGCATCGTCCGGTACACGGGCGAGCAGGGCCCATTCGGGTTCTGGCCGCTCCGCGACACCCCGCCGATGGTCGTCGAGGAGGGCTTCAGCCCGGGCGAGCCGCTCGACGAGTTCCTCGAAGAGTTCCTGCGCTGACCGCGGGCCGTGATCGGACTGATGATCTTCCTCAACCCCAGATCGCAGGTTTAGATGAGCGAACAACCGAGCGTCTTCCGGCGTGGACTCGTCGAGTTCGTCGTCATCGTTTTCGGCGTGCTCATGGCACTGGCACTCGAGAGCTGGTGGCAGGGCCAACAGGATGCGGCTCTTGCCGAGGAGTACCTCGAGTCGTTGCGCGACGAGGCGCGGGCGGGCGTGTCCATCGTCGAAAACGTCTCGTCGGTCACCGGGCTCAAGCGGCGCTGGCTCACGCGGGCGAACGCCGTCTACGAGGCCGGACTGGTCGCGGACAGCCCGGCGGTCTTTCTCGAGGGGGCCCTTCAGGGTTCGGGGATTCCCGTCGTGCCGCAGCTTTCGGACGCGGTATTCGAAGACCTGCAGAGCACCGGACGGCTGAGCCTCTTCGATGACGCCGCGACCCGGCGGGAGATCATCTCGGGGTATACGAACATCCAGGCCATGCTACAGCGGCAGGCAAGCGCCGATGTGAACATCGGGAGCCGGCTTCACGCGCTCGCCTCTCGGTACGCCCCCGTGGGGGCCTTCTCCCTGACCGGCCCGCGAGTCCGCTACAACCCCGACGGTGCCTCGCTCGCCTCGGTCCGCCAGGCGGCGATCGGACTGTCGAACGACCCGCAGTTCGCGGGGCAGCTGAGAGCGGCGTTCCGGGCCCTCGACCACGAGGAGAACGTCCTCGGTCAGCTACTCGGCGTCCTGCAGGAGCAGCTGATCGTGCTCGAGGGCGGCGAGCGGCCGCAGCGACCGTCGTTCCGCGATCTCGCCGAGGCCGAAGCCGCCCTGGAGGCTAATAGGTCCGGAAGTACCGATTCCTCTGGTACTCGTTGAACGGGGCGACACGCACGATCGGCAGGTCCTGAGTGTCGACCACCCGCATCATGGGCACCTGCTGCCGACGCGCCATCTGCCGCTCGGCAAACTGGCGCATGCGGTTCATCTGATCCTCGGACATCTGGCTCGCGTCCCTCCCGCCCATCATCCCCGCCAGCACCTCCTCCACCGACTCCGGTGTCACCTGTAGCACGTGATCGGTCCAGTTCCAGGTGATCAGGTTGTCGTCGGTCTCGGGCTCGAGCAGGTAGCTGATCAGGTTCCCGCGGGACTGCGCGGTCGGGATGTAGTACCACCCCTGCCCCACCTCCACCTCCTCCTGCTCCTTCTCGACGGAAACCGACTGGAGATAGTGCCCCTGGAAGTAGTTGTCCCGACGGACTTCGGTCGCGTAGTAGACCTCGGCAGAGATCGTCGTGGGGGCCTGGAAACCGTACACCGCGATGTCGTGGTCCATGAGGCGCGGAAGGATCGGCGCCATGGAGGGCGGCAGCAGATAGCCGACCGGGCGCGTCGTCGTTCGTGTCGGAACCCACTTCAAGTAGACCGGCACGGTCTCGAGCGTGTAGCCCTCGCCCTCCTCGTTCGGCATCCAAACGGGCTCGTCGCCCCGGTTCGCGAGCTCGTACTCCAGAACGATCTCGTCGCCGCCCGTCGTCCCGGCCAGGATCGCGCGCTGCCGAGCACCGTTCGTGACGGCGCGGATCGCGTCCCGCTGGTCCGCCGCCGCTCGCAGAATCGTGCTGGTCGCGATGAACTGCCCTCGGATCTGGTGGTAGTAGCGCTCTTCCTCCGGGATCGCGACGACGGTGCCGTCACTCATCACTCGGTGCGTGTTGGACGGCGTCTCGAGCAGGATGCCGATCGAGTTCGTGAGGCCCGTGTACACGTGGTGCTTTCGCGGCTCCACGGACGTCGAGCCCCAGCCCCGCACGTCGTTCTCCGTGCGGACGCCGGAGTAGTCGAACGAGACGTAGTCCTCCTGGATCGCCGCCTCACGAATGAGCGGGAAGATGTTCTCGTAGGGATAGGCCCTGAGCTCGGCGTCCCCGGCCGGGTTGAGCGTGCCCTGATAGGTGATGACGTAGGGCGACGAGCCGCCGTGGTGACCATCGAGGTGGATATCCGGCGTCCACTCGTTCATCACCTGCGTGACGAGCGCGTGGATCTCCTGCGACTCGAGCTTCAGGTAGTCGCGGTTCATGTCGAACCCCTGCTCGTTCGTCCTGCGGCGGACCTCGCCGCCGTCAGGATTGATGAGCGGGATGACGAGGACGATCACGTCGTCCAGCACGTCGCGCAGATCGCCGGCGACGAGTTCTTTGGCCACGAGCTGCGCGGCCTCCTTGGGCGACACCTCCCCTCCGTGCACCGACGGGGCGATCAGGACGATCGTCTTGCCGCTCCGGAGGGCGTCCTGGGGCGTCGTGATCGGGGGATCGGCGATCGTGATCATGTTGAACGGCCGATCGAGCAGCGTCCGGGTGAGCGGCTGCATGCTCACGATGTCGCTCATCGCGTCGAGCTCGTACCAGAACTTCATTAGCGGCTCGAACGGGGTCGGGCCGGAGCGGAAGTTCTGCTGCTCCTGCCACGTCTGCGGGAGCTCCTGGGACGCCGCTGGCGCCGGCAAGGCAGCCCCGGCTGGCAGGACAGCGCCGAGGAGAAGCAACAGGGTCGCAGGTCTGCGCTGAAGGGTCCTTGTCATGGCTCGATCTGGGCTCGGGGACGTGGGCGGCGATCACTTCGGCAACACCATACCGGCCGTGAACGCTGTCGCACCACGGTCCCTCCAGGCACGCAGTCCCGTGCTGCTCGACCCACGGTCGTGACGAGGGCATCGGGCAGTCCGTAGGTTCAGGCGTTCATCTCACCCTCGACTCAGGATCAGCAGTGACGACACGACGAGATTTCGTACAGTCCACGGCCCTTGCGGGCGCGGCGCTCACGATCGCTCCCCGGCTCGGCGCAGCCTCCTCACCTCGGCCTCGACCGGCCCCGAAGAGGATCCTCGTCCTCGGTGGCACGGGCTTCATCGGGCCCCACACCGTTCGCACCGCCGTCGAGCGTGGCCACGAGGTGTCCATCTTCACGCGAGGCAGGACGCAGGCCGACCTCCCGGACGGCGTCGAACAACTGGTCGGCGACAGGGAAGACGACCTCACGGCGCTCGAGGGTCGGACCTGGGACGTCGTACTCGACAACAACTCGCGGGACTACCGGTGGGTACAGAAAAGTACGGAACTGCTGAAAGATGCGGCCGAGCACTACCTGTTCGTCTCATCGATCTCCGCGTACGACCAGAGCACCATCGGTGGGTACGACATCGCTGAGCGAGTGCTGTGGGAGCCGATCATCGATGAGAGCTACCGCCGGTTCGAGCCGGAGGACGGCTGGAAGGACGGGGACGAGGCCCCCTACGGCCTGACCAAGGCGCTCAGCGAGAACATCTGCCACGCCGCGTTTCCGGGTCGGACGACGGTCGTTCGGCCGGGGCTGATCGTCGGGCCCGGCGACAGGACCGACCGCTTCACGTACTGGCCGGTGCGGATCGATCAGGGGGGCGAGGTGATGGCGCCCGGGAACCCGGAACATTCGAACCAGATCATCGATCAGCGGGATCTGACCGAGTGGATCGTCCACCTCGCCGAGAACGGCATCATGGGCGACTTCAACGGCACCGGCCCCACGGGCAGGATGTCGATGGCCGAGATGCTCTACGGCGTGCGGGCCGTGACGTCGGCGGAGGTGAAGTTCACCTGGGTGTCCGAGTCGTTCCTGCAGGAGCAGGACATCCGGCCCTGGCAGCATATGCCCGCCTGGATGCCGGGCGACGCGCTCTCGTTCGTGAGCGTCGAGCGGGCCGTCGACGCGGGACTGACGTTCCGGCCGCTCGCGATCACGGCGCGCGACACGCTCGAGTGGGACAAGACGCGTCCGGCCGAGGAGCGGGAGAATCGCCGAGCGGGGATCCCGCTCGAGCGCGAGGCCGAGGTGCTCGCCGCCTGGCACGCCCGTGGCTGACTGGCTGTCCGTCGGAGACACGGCCAGCCGGAGTCTGACGCTCACCAGCGAGAGCGTGGCGACGTTCGCCGAGCTGAGCGGCGACTACAACCCGCTCCACTTCGACGAGGACTTCGCCGCGGGCACGTCCTTCGGCCGACTCGTCGTCCAGGGGGGGCTCACCACCGGGTTGCTGCACGCGCTCGTGGCGATGGACATGCCGGGCCCGGGGACCGTCTTCTTGAGCCAGAACTGGAAGTTCACGGCCCCGGTCTTCATCGGCGACACGATCACGGGACACGCCGAGGTTCTGAGCGTCCACGACTCGAAGCCCGTGTGTCAGCTTTCCGTGCGGGTCGAGCGGCAGGACGGCGAGACCGTGCTCGAAGGCGAGACCTGGTGTTACACGTTCCATCCGGACGGCTCGTAGACGACGGCACGTACCGGTGCGTAGCGTTCGAGGAGCCGCGCGTCCCTTCACCCGGAGACCATCCATGATCCGTCGACACCCCCTCGCCTCCGCCGTCCTCGCCCTGCTGGGTGGAGCCCTCGCGCTGTTTGCGAGCCCCGCCTCGGGTCAGGAGTCGTGGTCGGTCTACATCTCTACAGACATGGAGGGACTGAGTGGTGTCGGGGCACCCGGGATGACCCAGGGGAACGGCAAGGACTACTCGGTCGGCCGCCGCATGGTGACTCGGGAGATCCAGCGCGTGGTCGCGGGGATCCGCTCGGCAGCCGCGGAACGCGGGGTACAGTCGGTGCGGATCGTGGTCAACGACTCGCACGGCGACCATGCAAACGCCCTGATCGAGGACTTCCCGCCCGGCGTCGAGTACGTGCAGGGAAGCCTCAAGCCGCTGGGGATGGTGGCGGAACTCGACGGCACGTTCGACGCGGTCATGTATCTGGGATACCACGCTCGGGCCGGACAGCCCGGATTCCTCGCCCACACGGGATCCGGCCTGGTGCTCGACATGAGCATCAACGGAATCCCCGCTGGCGAAGGGGAGATGAACGCGGCGTTCGCCGGGGCGCACGGCGTGCCCGTCGTGCTGATCGCCGGGGACGCCGACTACGTCCGCTTCGCGAGGGAGACCTACGCCGCCCGGTCCGAGGCAGTCGTCACCAAGACCGCCGTGACCGCCCACGCCGCCCACCTGCGACCGGTCGACGAGGTCCAGGACGAGCTGGAGGCGAAGGCGCGGACGGCGATGTTGGACCTCGATGCGCACGAGCCCTGGGACGTCGGGCCGGCGTTCATGGTCGAGATGGAACTCAACAACGCGACCCACGTGGAAGTGGCAGCCGGCCTGCCGGGTGTGGAAAAGGTGGGGCCGCTCACGGTGCGGTTCACCGAGTCGGATCCGGAGCGGGCCTACCGCATGATCCGGATCCTCTACCGCTTCCTGAGAATGTAGGTCCGAAAGGCCGGGAGCCTTCGGCCAGAGCTCGCCCGCACGGGCCCCGACGTCCGGTCAGTCGTCGATGAATATGTCCAGCGCCAGCGCCTGGTAGAGGAAGTTGTCGACGAACACGGTCGTGAAGATCTAACGGCCCGGGGCGAAGTCCTCCCCCAGCACGTCGCTGACGACGAGGTCTTCCTCCCTCGACAGGTTCAGGATGGCCCCCGGGCCGATCCGGAGGAAACCGGTGAGCCGCTCGCAGTCCGTGGAGACCCCGTCGATCGTCACGAAGCCGTCGAGCGGCTGAAGGAGCCGACCCTCTGACGTCTGGGCCCAGAAACCGGCGACGATCAACAGGCAATCGCCTGTCAGCGTGAACGCCTGGATCTCTTCCGTGGTGGGGTTCTCGACTGTCGCTGAAATCCTCAACGTCGTCGGGTTGCGCGACACGACCTCGCCGGAGCCCCGCAGGATCAGCCCGCTGTGCAGGGTCACCACGGGGTCGAAGTCGGGAGGAAACGGAGGAGGAGCCGGCGGGTCACGCGTGATGACCTGTCTACAACCTGTCAGCAGGACGAGCAGCCCGAAGCAGATCGGTGCAGCGCGACGCAACGCGTCGCGTACCCGGCGTGGGGTCATGCTCCTCCCCGAAGTGACGGTCCGTGTTCTCACGAATCCGACGATTCAACTGACCGCTGCGTCACACAGCCTGACCGGTCGGCCGGCGTTAGTCGGAGCGCAGCGTGATTAGCGGGTCGACGCGAGCGGCCCGACGTGCGGGAAGATATGTCGCTCCGAGCGCGACGAGGAGCAGAATCGCCGCGGTGACCGCAAACGTCAGCGGATCCGTCGGGCTGACGCCGAACAGCAGCGACTCCATTACGCGGGTCAGGGCGAGTGCGCCCACCAGGCCCGCGACGAGTCCGACGGCCGCGACTTTGCCGCCCTGCACGACCACGGCCCGGCCGACCTGTCCTGAACGCGCGCCGAGCGCCATGCGGATGCCGATCTCCTTCGCGCGCTGACCGACGGTATAGGAAATCACGCCGTAGATGCCGACGATCCCGAGTAGCAGGGCGATGCCGGCCGCGACCGCGAGCACGACCATCGTGAACCCGGTCGACACGTTTGCGTTCGCCACGAGGCGCTCGAGCGTGGAGGCGTTCGCGAGGGGGACCCGCCCGTCGAGGTCCCGAATCACTGCTCGGGCCGGCATGAGGAGTCCCGTCGGGGGCACGCTCGTGCGCACCATGTACGAGAGCTCATACGAAGACGACTCGTAGATCGGGGACCCGGGGAGCAACGGCAGGTAGGCCATTGGCGGGTCATCCGCGAGCTCACGTACGGGAGTGTTGGCGACGATCCCCACCACTTCGAACCACGGCGCGTTCGAACCCGGCCGGAAGCGCTGGCCGATCGGATCTTCGTTCGGCCAGTAGGTCTCGCCGAGACGCTCGCTGATCACGGCGAGGGGACGGGCATTGTCGTGATCGGCGCGTGTCGGTAGGCGACCTCGCAGAAGCCTGATCCGCATCGTTTCGAAGAACGAGTCGCTCACCCGACGCATCGCGACGACACCCGGAACCGATGACGGATCCGGCGCGCGACCCTCGACATCCAGCTGAATCCCGGCCCAGCTCCCGCACATGGGCAGACAGTTGGAGACGGCGACCCCGTCGACTCCAGGGAGGGCCGCGATCCGATCAGCCGCCTCTCGGTGAAACGCGACCGCGCCCGCTCGATCCGAGTAGTCGGAGGAGGGCAGCCCCACGCTGAAGGTGAGGACGTCGCTGGCGTCGAATCCCGGATCGAGAGTGACGAGGTTGACGAAGCTGCGCGACATGAGTCCGGTCGCGACGAGTAGCACCATGGCGAGGGCGACCTGGGTCGCTACGAGCACCGACCTGCTGCGAGCGCCGTTGGGACCGGCACTCGCCCGGGCATCGCCCGATTTGATCGTGTGCGCCAGGGACGGCGTCCGGCGGAGGGCCGGAAGCAAACCGAACAGGACGCTGGTCACGAACGAAATCGACAGGGCGACGCCGACGACCGCCGGGCTCAGGCCGATCTCGGCCAGCCTCGGCAGATCGGCCGGGCCGAACGCGACGAGCATTCGTACGGCGCCGAGAGCCAGCGCCACCCCCACCGCCCCGCCCAGAAGCGAGAGCAACAGCCCCTCGGCCATGAAGTAGCGAACGAGCTCCACACGACCGGCTCCGAGCGCCCGCCGCATCGCGGTCTCCCGGTGTCGACTCTCGGCCCTGACGAGCAGCAGGTTGGCCACATTCGCGCACGTGAGCAGCAGGACGAAGACGACGCTCCCGAGGAGAATCCAGAGCGTCTTCTCGGACTCCCGAACCACTTCCTCCTTCAGACTCGGCAGGATGGGCGTGAGCTGCGAGTCCTCGAGCATCTCCACGACACCGGGTCCGAAGCGAGCCGGAAGTCCCGTCAGAAGAACGGCGAGCTCGGCCGCCGCCGATTCGGGCGTCGCCCCTGGAGCCAGTCTCGCGACGCCACCTCGCGAGAAGCCCCCGAAGTCCGCGACGTCGGGCGCCACCCAGAGCGGAACCCAGAGATCGAGCTCCTTCCGAGGGTACTCGAACCCGGCTGGCATCACCCCCCTGATCTGCACGGGCTGACCATCCAGCCGGATCACTCTCCCGATCGCGTCCGGCGAGCCGCCGAAGCGTTCGTACCAGAGATCGTGGCTGATCACGACCCCTCCCTGCCCGACCCTCGCCTCTTCGTCGCCAAACGCCCGACCCGCCACGGGTGGGGTCCGCATGGCCGCGAAGAACGACGGCGTGACGGCCGCCGCCGACAACCGCTCGGGCTCGTCGGCGGCCAGGGTGAAGTCGGCGTAGAGCCAGACGGCCATGTCCCGGAGCTGGGTCGACCCCTGCGAGTAATGGGCGAACAGGCCGTCCGTCATCGACAATCCACGCTCGGAGCCGAGCCCGGGCGCCGCGTGATCCATCCAGACGAGCTCGTCCGAATCGGGGTACGGCAGAGGATCGATGACGGTGGACTGAACGAGGCTGTAGACCGCGGTCGTCGCACCCACGCCCAACGCCAGCGTGAGCACCGATGCCGTCGTGAACCCGGGCGACCGACGGAGGCGACGCGACGCCTGCTTCAGTTCCAGGAGGCCCCTGGTGATGCGTTCGAAGCCTGACCGCCCTCGGTCCGGGGAACGGCCCCGGTCCCCGTCGCGAAACCGCTCGCGGATCGCATGGAAGGGAAGGCCGGCGAACTCCCGCAGCAGGAAAAGCGCGCTGCCTGGCGCGCCCTCGCGGCGAACGTCCGACAGTTGGCGGCGAAACGTGCGGACCATGTCCGGACCCATTCTCTCCCGATACGCACGCGGGTAGAGGGTGAGTGCGGCAGAAAACACCGCTGCCCAGAAGCCGGGACCGTGGAGGTCGGGATCGGGATGTCGGGCAGGCATGACCTAGGCTCCCGCTGGCAGCATGAAGAGGTCCCGCTCGGCCGCCAGCCGGACGAGCTCATGAAGGCGCGCGGCTTCGGCGGCCGTGACCGCGCGACCGAGACCCGTCAGCCTGAAGTACTGCCGTCGCCCATCCGTCGAGATCCGCGCGACATCGGGCGCCCGCTCGATCAGGCCGTCGTCCGCCAGACGCTTGAGGGCCTGGTAGAGGCTCCCCGTCGTGGGACGCAGACGGCCGTTCGACCGGTCCTCGATCTCCTTGCCGAGCGCGTATCCGTGACTCTCGCCGGCTCCGAGCGCGAGAAGCAGATGAAACGAGAGGTTGCTCAGCGGCAGGAAGCCGCGCGGATCTCGTGAATCCGGCATGGTCGGTCCACTCTCCTGGATAGTGTGACAACCAATCTAGTTGCCTACACTATAGATGCGCCAGCACGAATCATGTCCTGGAAACAGCAGAGGGCGAGAGGGTTGTCAGAGCCGGGTCAGTCGGTGCGCGCCAACACCTCTTCAGGCTCGTACCCCGCGGTTCGGAGCACGCGCTCGACCGTCTCCCCGATCTTCGAGTCCGGCGTCGATGCCCCCGCGGTGAGACCGATGTTCACTTCGCCGGCTTCGAGCCAGTCGGTCTCGATCAGGATCTCGTCTTCCATGATCTTCTTGTGCGATATGGAGCCCGCGAGCGGGTCGATACAGGCCGCGTCCTCGATATGGAAGGTCCGGGCGTGCTGTGCACACAGGTGCGCGAGGTGGTTCGTGTTCGAGGAGTTGTAGCCGCCGATCACGACCATCACGTCCGGCGGATTCGTCATCATGTCCTCCACGGCGTCCTGCCGGTCCTGCGTCGCCGAACAGATCGTGTCGAAGCTCCGGAACCGATCCGGAACGGCGTCATTCCCATACCGTTCGGCGATCGCTTCCCCCAAACGCGCCGCGATCGCGAGAGACTCCGAGGCCAACATCGTCGTCTGGTTGGCGACCCCGATTCTCCCGAGATCGACGTCGGGGTCGAACCCCGGTGACGCGCAGTGGGCGAAGCGTTCGGCGAACTGGTCACGATCTCCCTCCCCGCGGATGTAGTCACAGACGAGGTCGGTCTCGTCCATGTCGCGGACGATGAGCTGGCGCCCTCCGTCGTACTTCCGCACCTGCGAGCTCGTCGCGCGGGTCTCCTCGTGCCAGTGCTTGCCGTGGATGATCGCCGTGAAGCCGTCGCGGCTGTAACTCTCGACACGCTTCCACACGTTGAGCACCGAGCCGCACGTGGTGTCGACCAGGATGCACCCGAGCTCACGCAACGTGTTGAAGTCCTCCAGCGTCACGCCGAAGGCCGGGATGATCACCACGTCCTCGGTCGTCACACCCGAGAAGTCGAAGGCGCCACCCTCGGCGGGGTAGAGGAATGCGATGTCCATTTCCTGCAGCCGGCGATTCACGTGCGGGTTATGGATGATCTCGCCAACCAGGAAGATCCGCCGGTCCGGGAATTTCTCGCGGGATTCGTACGCGTACTCGACGGCGCGGTCGACGCCGTAACAGAACCCGAAGCTCTTCGCGAGCCGGAAGTGGAGCCGCCCGGCGCGAAGCTCGTAGTCACGCTCGCGGATCAGCTGTACGAGGGCACTCCCATACTCGGAGTCGAGGACGGGCTGGATCTCCTTTCGAAGACCCAGGCCCCGCCGGAAGTACCGCTCGTCGGCGGTCGAGACGGTGCGGGCACTCGTCCCGGGCTGGTCGGGTTTCATGGTGGACAGGCTAGGGGCCTCTGCAATCTTTGTCCATTTCGTCGGATCCCGACCTCTGCATACGAATCGGCAAGGGGGTCTGTTCCGCTCCGACGCGCGCGGCGTACCATGCCTGGTTGGCGCAAGGCGGACCGATCGGCAGTCCCTGTGCGCCCGGGGGTGCCAAATAGGCTGAAAACACGCGGGATTCCGGCTTTTGACCGGGGCCCGGAACGTGCACCTCCACGCGAGACCCGCGGGAACCAGGTCGCCTGCGGCCTCAGACACGAATCATGGACGGCCCGGACGGGTACGCTGCCTTACGAGGACCGAGCCTCGCCGGACCGCGACCGCCCGAGACGTCGAACAGATAGAAAAATGAACGAAGACAACGAACACCTCGAAGTCGACGAGCCGGAGGAGGACACCACAACCACCTCCGAGACCGAGCCTGGGGCCGAGGTCCCGGCCGACGCGACCGAGACTGAAGCGACGGTCGCCGAGGCCGGTGACAACAGGCTTCGGCTTCCGGTCGTGCCGCTTCGCGGAACCGTCGTCTTTCCGTCCGTCGCGGCGCCGATCGCGGCCGGTCGCGACAAAACGATGAAGGCCATCGAGGCCGCGATTCAGGGGGACAAGCTCCTGTTCGCGGTCGCACAGTTCGATGCGGACGTCGAGGACCCGGTTCCCGAGGCGCTTCACGCCGTGGGCACGATCTGTCGCATCGCCCAGATGCAGAAGGTGCCGGGCGGGATCCAGATGGTCATCCAGGGGGATGCGCGCGGCGCCGCGCTGGAGTACGTGGATAAGGACGGGTATCTCGAGGTCGTCGTGGGACGCATGGAGGACATGGCACCGCTCGACGAGGATGATCCGGCCTTCGCGGCGCTCTACAAGGAAGTTCACGAGCGGGCTTCCGAGGTCAGCAAGATGCGAGGGGTGCCGAAGGAGATCGTGGATCACCTGCTGGGCGGCGTCTCGACTCCGGGCGAGCTCGCGGATCTCGTCTCCTTCTACACCGAGCTCGATGTCGAGGAGAAACAGGAGCTTCTCGAGTCGCTCTCTGTCGAGGACCGGCTTCGGAAGCTGATCATCCACCTGCAGAGGCAGATCGGACTGCTCGAGGCCCAGGAGGAGATTCGCGAACAGGTCCAGGAAGAGCTGGGCGAGCGCCAGCGCGAGATCTACCTGCGCGAGCAGATGAAGACGATCCAGAAGGAGCTCGGCGAAGACGTCGACTCTCAGGAGCTCGACGATCTGCGCGAGCGGATCGAGGCGCTCGACCTGCCCGAGGAAGCGCGCGGCGAGGTCGACCGTGAGCTCCGGCGGCTGGAGCGCATCCCGCGCGAGTCGGCCGAAGCACAGGTGGTCCGGACGTTTCTCGAGACAGTGGCCGATTTGCCGTGGTCTGAGACCACCCCGGATCAGCTCGACATCGCCGAAGCCGAGGACATCCTCGACCGCGACCACTACGGGCTGCAGTCGGTCAAGGATCGCGTCCTCGATTTCCTCGCGGTCCGGAAGCTCCAGCTCGAGGCGGAGGCGGAGCGCGACTGCGGTGAGGAAGAGGATGCCGAAGAGTCGGCGGAAGGTGCGGTCGGCGCCGGGACGGATACGGATGCGGATACGGACGTGGAGTCGCCAGACGACGAGACCACGGCCGAGGCCGACGAGCAGCCGAGCCCGGGAAGCGAAGAGGACGACGACTGCCTGGGGCACGCGGACGACCGGACCGGGCAGACGCTGCTGTTCGTCGGACCACCGGGTGTCGGCAAGACGTCGATCGCGAAGTCGATCGCGGACTCGCTCGGGCGGAAGTACGTACGTGTTTCGCTCGGTGGCGCCCGCGACGAGGCGGATATCCGGGGCCACCGACGGACGTACGTCGGGGCGATGGCCGGACGGATCATCGAGGGACTGAAGCGGGCGGGCACGAAGAACCCCGTCTTCCTCCTCGACGAGGTGGACAAGCTGGGGGTCTCCTTTCAGGGAGACCCGTCATCCGCGCTGATGGAAGTGATGGATCCGGCACAGAACGACTCGTTCGTCGACCACTATCTGGGAGTGCCGTTCGATCTTTCACAGGTCCTGTTCATCGCCACCGCTAACGTCATGCACCACATCCCGGGGCCGCTTCGGGACCGGATGGAGGCGATCGAGTTCCGAGGGTACACGGAGGCCGAGAAGCTCGAAATCGCCCGGCGCTATCTACTCCCCAGGCAGGTCCGGCAAAACGGGCTTTCCCCCGATCAGCTGCAAATCTCGGACGACGCGTTGCGAAAGATCGTCGCGGAGTACACACGCGAGGCCGGGGTACGGAATCTGGAGCGCGAGCTCGGCGCGGTGTGCCGTAAGTCCGCTCGGAAGATCGCAACAGGCAAGGCCGAGGTCGTAGAGGTCTCAGGCGAGGATCTTCGCGAGCTTCTGGGTCAGCCGAAGGTCCACCCCGAGCGGAAGATGGAGGACGATACCGTTGGGGTGGCGACCGGAATGTTCTACACCCCGGCCGGCGGCGACATCATGCTCGTCGAGACGAGCGTCATGAAGGGCAAGGAAGGGCTCGTGCTCACCGGTCAGCTGGGGGACGTCATGAAGGAGAGCGCGCAGGCGGCGCTCACCTATGCTCGAGGCCGGGCGTCGGAGCTCGGGATCCCCGAGGAGAGGCTTCGGGACCACGAGATCCACGTGCACGTACCCGCCGGGGCGATCCCGAAGGAAGGACCGTCCGCCGGCATCGCCATGTCGGTGGCGCTCGTCAGCGCCCTCGGTGACCACCCGGTACGGCACGATACGGCCATGACCGGCGAGATCACCCTTACCGGGCGCGTCCTGCCGGTCGGCGGACTGAAGGAGAAGGTCCTCGGAGCCGCGCGCGCGGGCATCGAACGGATCATCCTCCCGGCCGACAACGAGGGGGATCTGGAGGAGCTTCCCGACCACATCCGCGAGGCCATGACTTTCAAGCTCGCGAGCACCCTGCGGGAGGCGCTCGCATTCGCGCTCGCCAATGTCGAGCTGCGAGATGGGGAGCTGGCTTTCTCCAGGAACGGCCGCCGTCGGGCCGAAGCTGCTCTTGAAGACGGTCCTGACTCGGACGCTGCCGAGAGCGCGGAAGTCGAGCCGGTCGGCGCCGAAGGGTAGGTGGGGCGCCGGACGGGATCTACCCGATCGGGCGCCC
>Ga0224508_10001298_pt1 | contig 22574 bp, 14 predicted proteins | sample SF_Jan12_sed_USG_4_FD_170157 | JGI IMG/M metagenome (GOLD analysis project Ga0224508, IMG submission 170157) | Sediment microbial communities from San Francisco Bay, California, United States - SF_Jan12_sed_USGS_21 | ecosystem: Environmental > Aquatic > Marine > Sediment | place: USA... | reverse complement strand
CCGGTAGACTTCATCCATGAGTTGGTGTGCTGGAGATCGCGGGGTCGGTTCGGCGGGGATCTTCCTTCTTGCAGCCGCTGGGCTATGCCTGCCCGGAATAGCGAACGCCGAGACCCTGATTTGGAGCGAGGAGTTTACCTCCGCCTCCGCCCTGCGGTGCTCCGTGTGGACTTACGACCTCGGCGATGGCTGCGCTTCGGGTATCTGCGGCTGGGGTAACAATGAGTTCCAGGAATACACCAGCGACCCGGCCAATGTGAGGGTCGAAGGAGGCCAGCTCATCTTGACGGCCCTCAGGCAAACGGTGAATGGTCCCGGCGACCCGGGACCAGACGCCTATACCTTTACCTCGGCTCGCATCAAGACGGAGAACAGGCTTACGGTTCAATACGGCTCGATCGAGGCGCGGATCCAACTGCCTGATCTGGCCGACGGCTTGTGGCCCGCGTTCTGGACGCTCGGAAACAATATCTCCACCGTGGGCTGGCCTGCTTGCGGTGAGATCGACATTTTCGAGATGGGCAGCGCCGGCGCCATCGCCGACGGGGTCATCAACCGGCGCGTGGAATCCACCGCTCACTGGGACTCTCAGGGCAACTACGCGGGCTACGGATTGAGCTACACCTCGGCGACCGACCTGAACGACTCGTTCCACGTTTACCGCATGGAGTGGACACCGACCTACATTTCGACTTACATCGACGGAATCTGGATCTGGACGATCGATATCTCCAACCCGGGAAGCTTCGGAGGCGAGGAGTTCCACCAGCCCCACTTCCTCCTCCTCAACATTGCCGTCGGGGGCAATTACACGGGTATCACCGAAGTCAGTAGCAATATCACTGCGACGTTCCCCGCGGAGTATCGGGTCGACTGGATTCGTATTTACGACAACGGGTTCACGAACCTGGGCGGCATCGGTCCACAGCTCGACCTGAGTCTCGCCCGCGTCGGTTCGGATGTCGAGATCTCGTTCGAGACGCAGTTGGGTGTGAACTACGATGTGCTCTACAAGACACATCCGACCGACTCGTCCTGGACTTTGCTTCAGACCGTCGTGGGAGATGGCAATACTATGTCCATCTATGACCCCGTCAGTAGTCCGGGCGGCTTCTACGGGGTCGAATCCTACGAGTGAACTTCCGGCTACTCGAAACGGATGTCATCCACGATCATCTCGCAGGAAACAAATGCCTTCGTCTGATCCGAGGGGTTCCACAATCCGAGTCTCACGACCTGAGACAGATCGATCTCGTCGAACTCGGTCAGCGGAACGGTGAACGTTGTCCAGCCGGACCCGTCGCGACCCGCCACGTGTTCGATCAGGTTGACCGACTGCGGGTTGGCTTCCGAATCTTCCAACTTCAGTTCGAGCGCGGCCACCTCGTCCGGTAGCCTCAGGCGCATCGCCACGGCGCCGGCCGCGCTCGCGTCGTGGCCGCCGAGGATGATGTACACGCCACCCCAGCTCTCGCCCGTGAACGCGAGCCGCAGCGCCGTCCCCCCCTCGGCCTCCTCGATCGGCACGACGCCGGATGCCGATACGCCCGGTCCCAGGGGATTGACGCTTCCGTTCCGAATCACCTCGGCGAGATCGGACCGCAGCGCGACGGCGATGTCCGGACCGGCGGCGGTGATCCGTTCGGGATAGCTCGGCGAAGTCGGACCCTCGGGCAACAGTTCCTCGTATAGCGTTTGCATCACAGGTTTGGCCTTGCGATCGGCCGTGAACAGTCCCCAGTGACCCTCGGTCCCGGTTCCTTTCCAGGGCTCGTCGAAAGCCTCGAAAAAGAACACGGTGACCTTGTTCTTCCGCGCCCAATCGGTCAGTTCCTCGTAGTAGCGTTGCTGCTTCCGTTCGTCCCCGGCGCGCGGAACGCTCAGGTTGCCCTCGGTGTAGGTGGCCCAGCCAGCCTCGCCGATGACGATGGTCTTACCGGGATGGGCGGCGTGAACGCTCTCGTAGTTCGCAATCGTGTACGAAAGACCTTCGCCAATGTCCTTCCGCTCCCACAGTGGATACGTGTGCATCGTGATGAAGTCGACCTCGCGCGCCAAAGCAGCTCCATGGTCGCGCCACCACACATAGTTGTCCGCGACGGTCACGGGCTGGGTCACTCCCGCCTTGACCTCACGTACATAACGGATCACCTGTTGCTCGCTTACAGGATGTTCCGTCCATTCGATCAGGACCTCGTTGCCGACGTTCACGGCCACCACGACATCTTCGTATTCGTTGGCGAGACGGATGCCGTCGGCGATCTGCCGCGCGTTGTTCTGCTCGGCTCCCGGCTCGCGGTCGAGCCAGATCCCGAGCATCACCTCGAGATCGATTCCCTCGCGCCGGATCACCTCGAGCACGTCCTCGCTGTGACGATCGGAGCCGTACACACGAATGAGCCGCCAGTTTCTCGACAGGATGCGCAGGTCCTCCGCGACCTGGACCTGCGAGGGACGCCTACCGCTATCCGGGCTCTGGCCGAGGCGATAGCCGGAGTAGGCGATCGCGGGGCCCTGTAGAGCCTCCGACGTCATCCGGCCCCCGGGCGCGTGACACGCCGGCAAGATCGTTGCGCCCAGAAACGCCAGCAGGATGGCAGCTGTTTTCACTAGTCCAGTCTCCCGCGCCGGCGTTCCAGCTCGGCTCTTATCTCGTACGCTCGGCTTTCGCTGATCGGGTAGGTGAGCATGATGACGATCGCAAGCGCAGACGTGGCCAGCGGCACGCCCACGTCGAACACTCTCAGGAAGAACAGGGTCTTCTCGGGTTGCGTTTCCAAATCGACGGCAAACCCGGACACGTTGAGCATGATGCCCGTCAACAGGCCGGCCAACGCCATGCCGACCTTCACCATCCACCAGTAGATGGCCCCGAAAACACCCTCTCGGCGCCGGCTGGTATCCAACTCGTCGTAATCACAGACGTCTGCGATCATCGACCCCATCAGGGTGAACAGGGATCCGACGCCGAAGGCGATGAACGGGGCGGAATAAAGCAGCCAGTAAGGATGATCCGGGCTGTAGCCGAACCACTTCAGGGCATAACCGACCAGCGAGATCGAGATGGTCAGGATGAACGTCTTGCGTTTGCCCAGGTGCGTAGCGAGCCAACCCGTCAAGAGAATGACCCCGACGGTGGACGCGGCGGTGACCGTTCCGAACCAGCCCAGCAGTTCGCCGGCCTGCGAGTCGTTTCCGCCAAACACGTAGTAGATCATCACGTACAACGAGAAAGAGAAGCCGAGTTGGTAACCGTTGAAGACCAGGAAGGTCGCTGCACAGATCTTCAAGAAGGGCTTGCACTTCAATGTGATGCCGAGGCCCTTGAAGAATTCGAGCATGGTCGCCAGAATTCCCCGCTTGCCCTCGGTCGTGGGAACCTGCGCGTGTCTCTCTCTGCAGACCAGGGCCGGAACGACACCCAGGACCGCGACGGCGACGCCGACCGCGATGGCCAGCGTGCGGGCGCCTTGCACCGTGTTCCTGAACAGATTTTCGTTCGCCATGATGGCGTAGAACCAGGGCACCCCCAACCACACCAGCTGGCCCGCGGTATTCGCGAACATGTGTAGTCGCGTTCGCTCGTGATAATCCGCGGTCATTTCGTAGCCGAACGCCACGAAGGGTGTTGCGTAAAGCGTGTAAGCCAGGAAGAAGAGGATCGACGCGCCAAGGAAGACCCAGAAGTAAAAACTCTCGGTGCGTCCCTCGGGCAGTTGCCACATCAGGGCGAACAAGAGACCCGAGAGAATCGCGCCGGCCAGGATGAAGGGTCTTCGGCGTCCCCACTTCGTGCGCGTGTTGTCGGAAATGTACCCGACCAACGGGTCGGAGATCGCGTCGAACGCGCGCGGAATCGCAGCGATCAGCCCGACCAGGAACGGGTCCATGCCCAGACCCAGGTTGAGGATGACGACCATGGCCGGCAGTGCCGCGGCCTGCAGGTTGTTCACGAACATCCCGACTGCGTAGGCCGTTTTCTGCCGCAGTGGGATCCGATCTTCAGACGCCGTGACGTGATGCTCGCGTGCGCTCATGTGAGGTTGGCCTGCGGTAGATCAACGACCAGTTTTCTGATGTGCTGCTCCCGCCTGAACAGCGACCGGCTCAACGCCGGCCCGAGCCGGTTGCCGGGAATGACGGTCGGGGAGTCTCCCTCGACGAACACCGTCAGGCGAGCGGAATCCGCCATGCGGTAGACGACCGGAACACCGCACAGCGTGAAGGCGAGGGAGCCGGCCGGCAATTCCTCCGTCAACGCCGGGCCACCGGTCGAGTAGCGCCAGGATGCCGCTTCCTGCAGGAACTCTCCGCGGCCGAGCATGACCGGCTCGAACGCGACCTCGCCGCGCGCAACGCGCACCCCGAGTTGCCGGAAACGCGTGATCAGGTCCTCTTTCACCTGACCGGTCAGGCCCGGTTGCTGCACGCCGGTGAATCCCGGTGTGTGCGAATAGGGATCGACAGGGAACGCGCCGTACTCGGCCGGAGGCTTGTGCACACCCAGTCCATCGCCGATTTCCCGGAAGCAGTCGCCCAGGCGGCCGACCAACGAGGCATCCGTTTCGCTGTCCACGGCGGCGATCATCACTTCGCTCGTGGCCAGCAGCAACTTCGAGACCATGTGCCAGTAGATGCAGCCCAGACCCTCGTACTTGTACATCGAGCCCGAGCGCCCGGTGAACCGCCCGTGTTCGAACACCGCCTCGTACACGTTACACAGTCGGTCGGTATCCTCCGCGTCGACAGACGGATCCCTTTCCAGCGCGGCCCGCAGTTCATCCGCATTCCTGAAGACACCGTTGAAATGCACGTGACCGTGGACGTCCCGCTCGACATAATCCATGCGGCCCGCGTCCAGTTCCTGCGTGACCCAACCGAAGCCCTGTAACAAGGACGAAGGAATCGTGTTCTTTTCGAGGAACGAGGGCAGCCTCCGATCGGGGTAGAGCAGGTAACTGTTCTGGTCCTTGCGGTACAACCGACTCGCTCTCAGCGCTTCCAGGAGCGCCAGCGCAGCCTCGGTGTCGAGGTAGCCGGAACTCAACACCGCGACCTGGCCTTCCAGCATTTCGTCGAGCGGCTCCACGTCGAATCCGCGGGCGCCGAACCGAACCAGGTTGTACGCGTGGTACAAACCGTCCGCCCTGCGGCCGTGCTCCATGCTGTGGTCGAGCAACTCCAGCGTCCGTTTCGTGAAGTCCAGCAGGTCCCACTTTTCCAGCGGTGCTTTCTCACCGCAAGGACCCGCGTAAACCCGGGCGCGGTATCGATCGTTCACCTCACCCATGCCGTCCATGAACGATCGACGTCCGGCCGCGTCGACAGGCCCTTCGAGCAGGGCGGTATGATTCTTCAGAACCGCACTTACGCCTTCGAGGAACTCGGCCAACTCTCGCGAAACGTCGAAGCTCGTCGTCGCGCTCTCACGCAGCAAATCGTCCAGTAGGTGCAAGTAGCGACGCAGGTAGCAGAGCGTGACCATGGAGAGTCCATGGCCCACCAGCGCATTGTTCGCGTCATTCCATTCCGGGCGTTGGGTGTTCATCCAGATCCCGCCGCCGGGAACCAGGTTGCCGATCTTGGCCAGCACCGGAACCAACAGTTTCTCCAGCAGGTTGACCCGGTAGATCGATCCGTCCCGCAGCGTGACCAGCTTCCCGTCGGAACCGATGTCGGCGACGCGCCCTGCGATGGCCCGTGCACGGTCGTCGTCGTATTCGACGGTGTTCCGGGGATCCGCGAGCAACTCCTTGTACGGTTTGATCCGGTAGGGGACATCCGCGTAGACGAACAATGCCCGGGTCAGCGATTCGTCGAGCCGCCCCGGGTGATAATCGCGCGAAAGCTCCAGCAGCCGGAGCAGGTAAACAAGCTGGTGATCCCCCCAGTAGCCGATGTTCGACCAGGGAACCTCCGGTTCGAGCACCTCCCAGTCGATGCCGTCCCTTGAAATACGGTAAGGGTTGTGCCCATCGGCGGTCGAGGCGTTGACGAACTTGGCGATGAAGCCTTCGATGTATTCCGGGAAGGAAAGGGCCAGAGCTTCCCAATTTTGGAAAATGTCACGCCAGTTTCCCTGGTAGGACAGGTACTCCGACCCATCGGCGTTCTCGAGTTGGATGGAAAAGTGATTCCAGGGCCGGCTGGGGTCGCCGTGCCGGCGACTGAACGTCAGCGGCAAGTACTCGTAAACCAGCCGGATGAAAGCTTCATCTTGACTGTCTACGGCGAGCTTCAACGCCGAAGTCAACGTCAGCATGTCTTCAAACTGGACCAGTGCGCTTTCGACCGTTTCACGCAGCGGTAGGTTCCGCTCGCCCACGAAGTCGAGGAAGTCGTCACGGGGGAACCGGTAGCCGTGGGGAAATACCCCGCCCCGCATGATGTTGAACAGAGCGTTGGAGAAGTGCCGGCCGGTGACCAGGTCGTCTGCAGACTGCTGAAATCCATCGGCACTGCCGACCATCCGTTCCAGTCGGGCGGTACCGGCTTCGATGTCCTGTTCGATGTCATCTGCAGCAACGCCTTGCCGGATCGCGTGCAGCAGATCAGCCGTCTGCGACGGGCCCTGTTCGACATCCGCCAGCAAACTCCAGCGGTGGTCGCCCTTCGATGGCAGGGTCAGGGTCGATTGAACGAAGAAAGCACCGCGTTTCCCCTTGGAGAACGCTTCGGAGTGAACCCCCTCACCCGCGCAAAATGCCGGGACCTGGTCTTCCGAAAGCAGCACCCGGGTTTGTTCGAGACCGGTGCTCCAAACGACGGTGGCTTTCAACGCTTCGCACGGTTCGGCCCGGTCGGTCAGGATCGAGCTGAGCGTGAAAATTCCGGCACAGGCGCCGGTGACGGCTTCGGCCTGCTTGTAAGCGTCCACCAGCGTGCTCAACTCGGCCTGCGCGGAACGGTCGACGCCGTAGGGGAGCAGGTTCCGCAGTCCGTCCAGCAGTTCGACCCGAATCTCGTCCGCGCCGGTGTTGACCAATCGCGATTCCCTGACGAACCCGAAGCGGTTCCCGGTCGTCCAGGAGTAGGTGAATGCGAGGCCGAGGTCGCGGTTGATTTCCTCGAACACCAGCTTGTTCCCCGGCACGTTCTTGTACAGATTTCGCTCGAGGTCGTAAACGAACGGGCCGGTCTCGAAGGGTCGCCAGATCACGGTCTTGCCACCCCGCGCCGCCAGGATCACCGTCTCGGGCCCGGTTGTCTTGCAGGCATCGTGGATCTTGTCGTCCGTGCAATACGGAAACAGCGCCGTTTCCGGATTCCTGCGTCCGCAGGTCAGGCCTCCGGTGCTGGAGACGAACAACCAGTGATCGTAGCCGCTGACGACGGACATGAGGAAAGGCGGCATCGTGTGATAGTTGGCGATCCGATAAAACCGTTCGCCTTCCGTATCCACGCACTCCCCGCCGGCCGCCGCGCCGGGCACACGAACGCCCGATTCGCCGAGGAACACTTGCCGCTTGCGTCGTGTCTTCAAGGCCGGGATCGTAACCCTGGATTCACCCTGAGGATCAGAATTTCAGACCGACGTGGAATCCATAGTTCAACGGCACGCTGAAGCTGCCCTTGGCGACCTGTTCTGCTGCCCCGCCCCACCACTGGATCACCTCGTCCGTCAGGTTGTAACCGTAGAATTCTACAGTCCAATTGCCATGGTAGATGCGAACCCCCGCATGCACCATGGACCACGCCTGACGCTTGTCGTCGGTGTACCGGATGTCCTCGTCGAAGATAACAAAGTCCAGGTCATCCGTGTGTTTGTCGACGTTCCAAACGGTCAGGTAGGAGTCGTCTTCCCAGTGAGCCGTCACCCATGGGACGATCGTCGTCCTGCCCTTGGGCATCAGGAAGGCATGATCGACGGTTACATGGAACTTGAACGGTGGCGACACGGCCAACTCGTTGTCCCTGAGGTTGACCTGCAACACATCCGTCTGCGGATCGATGGACGCGTCGAACGAGAGGGCGAAGTAGGAGACGGGGTCATAACTCCAGATCGTGAACCAATCTTCGGTGATCCTCGTGTCCAGCCAGCTCGCATAGCCTTTGATCCGGCCGCCTGGCCAGGGGCTCCAATCGTACTCGAACTCCAACCCTTGGATCTGGGCCCCGGGCACGTTCTGCGTGAAGTAGGCGACGATCGGTACGGGCACCCAACCGAATAGGAAGCCGCCATTCGGGTCCAGGATGAGGTTCCCGAATTCGTCCCGGATAAAATCCAATCTCTCGGTAAAGCCGATCGCGCCGACCGACGCGTACTGCATATCTTCGTAGTCGGAGTAGAAGTAGTTGCCTTTCAGATTGAGCTTCCTGTCCAACAGCCGTGTCTTGAAGCCGAGTTCGAGAGTGGTCACCTCCTCCTGATCAAACGAGGTTTCGACGTGGACTTCCTCCTGGGTCCGCGGGTTGGTCACGTCGAACACGTCACCGATGCCGCCCGCCTTGAAGCCCGTGGCCAGGTAACTGTAAAGCAGGGTGTTCTCGCTCTTTTCGTAATCCAGCCCGACTCGGAAGTCGTTGTGGGACCAGGAGCCCCTGTTGTCGTTCTCCTGAAATTCCGGGTAGTTGGCGGGATCTGCGAAGTAGCCCACCGGTAAGGCGTTCAGGGACTGCCGCTCGAAGGCGGTCAGGCCCGGGGTGATCACCTCACGGTCGACCTGGGGCGCACAGCCGTTGCCCACCGAGCAGTTATACGATCTCCCGCCCTTGTCTTCCTTGCTCTCGTGGCTGAAACGGTATCCGAGAGTCAGGTGCCACTTCGGCGAGTAGGAGTACGTTCCCTGCGCGAAGACAGCGCTCGCGGCTGTGGCGCGATTGGGCTGATCGAACAAGGATTTGGGGTCGATCGTGTTGTCGAAATAACCGAGTGTGGACGTCTTCTCACGGAAGTTGTTCGCTCCGGCGATCCAGTTGAATTTCTTGTCACCATACGACTGGAGTTGGATTTCGTTCGACCAGGATTTGGAGCCGGTGCCTGGAAGGAAGAAAAACGCCTGATCCCATGCGTTCAGGCTTTGCTCCATGTCTTGGGCCGATTCACGATCCATTTCTTCGCCGCCACCCTGGTAGACGAAGCGCAGGTTCTCCTTGACGTCCCAGGTGACCCGAGAACGCAGGTAATTGATGTCGAGGAAAAATCTTCCGGGAGTGCTGACCACGGCCTGGTAGGTGTCGTCTTCCGGGAACATGTCGCTGCAGTCGTTGGTACCGACTTGTACGACGCCGATCTGATCGCCGAAGGTCGGCGAGTCCGGGTCCTCGTCGAACACGGCTTCGTAGTTCGGACGGCCGCGCAGCTTATCGCAGTTGACCAGGTCAATCCCCCCGGCGCCGTCGCTCCTGAAGTGTTGCGTGCTGAGGTCCACGGACACGTTCTCGTTCGGCTGCCAGAGAGCGCTCAGCCGGTACGCCCACTCGCCGGCATTCATGTAGAAGTCTCCTCGATCCGCGGGCACGAGTTCCCGGATGTCGTATCCGTCGGGGTTGTTGGCCGTGTCGGCCCACCAGTTGGCCTTTTGGGTTCGCGTGTAGCACCGAGGGCTCGTGCACAAGGTTTCACCCGTAACACGGTCAAGACTATCGACCGCGATGACGTCGGCTTCCTGCACCAGGTGCGCGATCCGTCGTTGGTCGTACTGATTCGGGTCCCAGTAGCCGTCGATGTAAGAATCTCGTTGGTAACTGCGGCCGGCGAATCGAAACCCGAATTTGTCCGTGACCGGAACGTTGATCATGCCCGCGACTTCGCGCGAGTTCCAGTTGCCGGCCCGCACGATCCAATCAGCGTCGTAGGCATCGAGCTTGGGCTTGGCCGGAATGATGTTGATGCTGCCGACCGTCGAGTTCCGCCCAAAGAGTGTTCCTTGCGGCCCACGCAGCACTTCGACCCGCTCGTTGTCGAACATCAACCCGAGGACGCCTTGCATGCGCGGCGAGTAGACGCCGTCCAGGTGCACCCCCACGGCCGAGTCCCCAAGCTCAGTTTCGTTGGTCGAACGCACGCCACGCAAAGAGATGATGGGTGTCGACTGTCCGTTGATGGTGGCGATGTCCATGTTCGGCACCATCTGGGCCATGTCGCGGACGTTTTGAACCCCTTCCCGATCCAGTTCGTCCTGGTCGAACACCGAAACCGCGATGGGCGTCTTCATCAAATCGGTCTCGACGTGTTGGGCGGTAACCTTGACGGTTTCGGTATGAGGCCGGGGCAGAGGCTCCTTCTTGTCCTCGTCCTGGCTGCCTTCCTTGTCCGCGGTGCCTTCCTTCGATTCGGTCTCCGGTTCCTTATCCGGCTCCTGGGCAAGGACGACATCGACCCCGGGTAGGAACGTTGCCCAGATGCATAACAAGACCACTAATCCTGGGCCAGCCTTCATGAGCCTATCCTCTACCTTTCTTAATCGCGCCGTTCCGTGAGGAGCGTACTTGACAAATGACAGCGCTGTCAAGATAATATGACAACGTTGTCAAAACTCTAGACAGGTCGTATCTTTTTTGCGACCATCGGATTGAATCTGAGGCGGAGTGGTCGCTTAAGAGCCGCAAAGTCAAGGATTCTTTGAGGCTTCAGTTAGAACACGGGCTGATGGAGGCTCGACCCGGTTGAATCAACCAACACATTTGCCTCGATTTCGCCCCATCCGGATCCTGGTGGGGGATATCGGCGCCACCCATTCGAGACTCGCGACCTGTACCCACCACGAGGGCCGCATCGAACTATTGCGCCGGGAGATCTACGCGAGTTCCGAGCACGGAGGTCTCACGGAGGTACTGGAGACTTTTCTCGCGGGCGAGCGAGAGGATGTCGATTCCGCCTGTCTGGGCCTCCCCGCGCCGATTCACTCGGGCGTCGTGTTCCCCCTGACGAACCTCCCCTGGGAGGTGGTTCGCGAACAGGTGCACCAGGTGATCGGGACCGATCGAGTGGCGTTGATCAACGACGCGGAAGCTTCTGCCGCAGGCATCCCGGGAATTTCGCCGGACGACCTGTTCTGCCTGCAATCCGGGCGGGCGGATACGACCGGCAACCGCGTCGTCGTTTCCGTCGGGACGGGACTGGGTGTGAGTGCACTCTCGCCGACGGGCTACACGTTCGCAACCGAGGCCGGTCACGCGACCTTCTCGCCGCGCCTTGCCCCGGATTTCGATCTGCAAGAAAAACTACAACGCGAATACGGGCACGTCAGTTGGGAACGAGTCGCGTCGGGGTCCGCCCTTCCGAACATCCATGCGTTGCTGGTCAAGGAGCAGACCCCTCGCCTCACGGGGTCTGAAATCGTTCGTCGTTGCGCAACCGATCCCGCCTGCAAGCAGGCAGTCGAGACGCTTCGACGTTACATCGGTGCCGCGGCGGGCGACATCGCGCTGACCCTGATGGCGAGCGGCGGCCTCTATCTCGGCGGTGGTGTCGCCGCGAAGGTCATCGACGAGGAATCCGGCGACCAGTTCCTCGACGCCTTCCGGGACAAGGGACGCATGCGTCCCTTGCTCGAGAGAATCCCGGTGTTCGTCGTCAGGGAGAACAACCTCGCACTGCGAGGCGCAGCGCGCAAGGCGATTGCTTTGTTCGGGTCTTGATGGAGAGAGAGCCGTGAAGAAAGTGCTCGCACGTTCAGGGAGCCGTCGGCAAACCACGATCAACGATGTTGCACGACTCGCGGGTGTCTCGATCAAGACCGTTTCCCGGGTTTTCAACCACGAACCCCACGTTCGTCCATCGACACGCGACAAGGTAACGGCCGCTGCCGAGACGCTGAACTACCGGCCGAATCTATCGGCGCGTCAACTCGCCAGCAATCACACCTATGTGATCGGGATGCTCTATGACAACCCGAACTCCGACTATGTCACCGAGGTGCAATACGGTTCGCTTCAGGCATGTCGAGAGCATGGCTACAACCTATTGATCCACCCGTGTCAGGCCGATTCCAGTGATCTGATGGGGGAGATCGACGGCCTGCAGCGCCAGGTCGATGGCTTCATCTTGCTGCAGCCGATTTCGGACATCCAGAGTATTTGCCAATCTCTGATCGCCGAGGACATCGCCTGTGTCCGCGTCTCCCAGCGCCCGTTTGAAGGATTCCCTTGGATCTCCGTAGGTGATTCGGAGGCTGCGGATCGCATGACCGAATACCTCTTGAACCTCGGTCACCGGCGGATCGGATTCATCGTCGGTCATCCCGACCACGGCTCGAGCCACGATCGTCTTGCGGGTTACCGCAGTGCTCTCCAGCGGCACGACATGGAATTCGATGAGGCCCTGGTCGAACAGGGTCTTTTCGATTATGAATCAGGCCACTCGTGCGCACGGAACTTGCTCTCGTCCACCTCCCCCCCCACGGTCATCTTTGCCAGCAACGATCCGATGGCGATGGGCGTGCTTTCGGCCGCTCACGAAATGGGAATCGACGTTCCCGGCGAGCTATCGGTTGCCGGCTTCGACGATTCTCCGTTGGCCCGGCACGCGTGGCCCCCGTTAACGACGGTGCGTCAGCCGATCACGGAGGTAGCGCGCCTCGCGACCGATGTCCTGTTGAATCTCCTGCGGGGTCGGTCGGAGGGCGATTCCGATCACCGCCTGCAAGCGGAATTGGTGCTTCGCGAGTCGACGGCGGTCCCCGGCTAAGAGGCAGCAACTCAAAATACAGCTAGGGCCCAGCGCCGCAGTAGGTCAGGGATCTTGAGGTGTGCCGCAAGACCGGCGCACGACGAGCTCGCCGCGGAGCAGGATATCGCGTGCGGGGAGATCGCGGCGTGCGATACGATCGAGCATCGCAGAAAGTGCCGCGGCACCGATTGCACGCGCCGGCTGCCTCAAGGTCGTCAGCGGAACCGGCAATAGGCTCGCGTATTCCAAGTCGTCGATTCCGACAAGCCGGACATCGTCCGGCACGGCATAATGTAGACCGATCAACGTGTGCATGAGCTGAGCGGCCGTCCGATCGTTGGCGCAGACAATAGCCTCGGGTCGACGCCCTTCCATGAGCGCCCGCACCTCCTCGGGGAGGCTGGGATCGAGTCGTTGCTGGAGCTCGCGGTCGAGCGTGACGTTCCACGCGTACAGGGCCTCGCGGTAACCGGCCTCGCGGGCATCGACGGTCGCAGCGGCATCCTGCACGGCCACGAACGCGATACGACGGGAACCCAGACGCAGCAAATGCTCCGTGACCAGGTAGCCCGCACGCCGGTTGTCAATTCCGACCAGATCGTGATGTCCTCGCAAGGGGTACGGTTCGACCGACCGGTCTAGGAGAACGATCGGGATTCTTGCCTCGTCGAAAGCCTGCGCGATGCGGCGGTTGATCTCATCCTTACGCGGTATCAACTCGAGCGGTGCAAGGAAGACTCCGGCCACCCCGCGGTCGATGTACTGGCGACAGAGCGCGAGGGCATGTTCTTCCTTGGAGCCGCTCGCGTCGCCGAGGCTTCCCCGCAACACCGCGTGTTCGCGCGCCGCCGGGGACGCCATCATCCCGTGAAAGATCGGATCCAAGATCTCCGTCTCACCCAGGTCGGGGATCAGCAAACCGAAGGACAGGCCGCTCTTGCCCAGGGTCGCCTTCACGTAGGTCCCGGATCCGGCTCGCCGAGCGACCAGCCCGTCGCGTTGCAGATCCCGGACAGCCCGGCCGATGGTAATCCGCGAGACGCCGAACGTCCGGCCCAACTCCTGCTCGCTCGGTAAGCGTTCGCCGGGCTTCCACCGGCCCGAGTGGATGTCCTGCCGAAGGGCGCTGTACACCTGAAGATACTTCGGGGTTTGAGGGCTGGGCTGTATCGACACATCATAATGATATAACAGCTTTGGTGTCTATCCACTAAATTACGTTGATATTCTTTGTTGTCTGTTGTATTTTTATCTTATTGCTGACATGACATTTGTTCAGCTCATTGAGGATGAATTGTCCAGGACGACGAACCCGGTGAAGCACTACTTGCTCGCTTCGGATTTCGACCAGACGCTGAGTCACAACGATTCCGGCCAAGTTCTGAGCGAACTGATTGGCGTCCGTGATTTTCAGGAAAAGGTGGATGGCCTGGCCCGAAGCAACTTGGTTCACCAGGGTGGCGAACTGGCCTACCTGATCCGGCACGATCCGGCGTTCCGTGGTGTTCGCCGGGAGCACCTGGAGGAAGTCGGGCGGCGTGTTCGCTTGAAATACGATATCCCCAAGCTTCTCGAGTTCCTGCGCGAGGGAGTGGAGGGGTACCGCTTTTCCTTTTTTGTGATCTCGGCGGCGCCCCGCGAGGTCATTCAGTCCTCGCTCGCGGGAATCCTGGCGCCGGAGAACATTCTCGGGACGGAATTCGACTACGATCCCGAATCGGGCGAGGTCCGCTCGATCGTGCGCGTGCCGGCCGGTTACGGCAAGGTGGCGGTGATCGAGGAGTTGGAGAACAAGCTCGGGACCCAACCGGACCGCACGATCTACGTCGGCGACGGCAACTCGGACGTGCACGTCATGCTGCACGTGAACAACCGTGACGGGTTTACGATTGCGGTGTCGGAGAACAAGCAACTCGCGGGAATCGCAAAGAGCACGGTGCTCAGCGACAACACCTTCAGCATGCTCGTGCCGATCCTCGATCAGATCGCCGGCCGTCCGCCCGCGGAGATCCGCGCCGTGTTCGAATCGTTTCGGCTGACGCTGCATGGGTGGGAGAAGGACCATACGGGCCGTATCTCCGTTCGGAACGCCGACTCGACCGCCGACGATCTCGACGCCTGCAGCGGGGCATGAAGATGGGGACCGAAACTGGTCGCGGCCGGTTGGTCGAGTCCCGACAACATTCCAATGAGGTCCTTCCGAAAAAGATGCCAGATTCCACTGTATTCGACGTAGCCAAACTTGCCGGCGTTTCGATCAAGACCGTGTCGCGGGTGGTCAACGACGAGCCCAACGTACGGTCGTCGACAAGAGCGCGCGTCGATCAGGCGATTGTGAAACTCAATTACCAACCCAACGAATGGGCTCGGTATCTAGCGCACCGTCGCACGCAACGACGTCGTCTTGGCTGACGGGCTGGACGCTCCTCTCTCCAAATCAGGGTTTCGGCGTTCGATAGGCCGGTCAGGAACAGAACGACGGCCGCAAGGAGGACGATGCGCTCCGGACTAACCCACCGACTTTCAGCACGCCGACTCATATTCTCGCCATGAAATCCACTGTGATCGGATGAATTCCGCCAGCGATTCCTACACTTCCCACCCTTCCTTCAGGTCGCGCGATATACTCCGCGGAAATGGGCACGACACCATTTCCGTTGCGAGCCTGCTTTGTGGGCCTGTCCCTCATGCTGGCGTCGTCGTGGGCCCACGCGGCCGAGGACCTTCCACGCCCCGACAAGTGGATCAAGGTCACGACCGAGAACTTCACGATCTTTTCCAACGCCAACGCTTCCAAGACGAAGAAGACCGCGGTCCAGCTCGAGCGCTTCCGCCAGACCCTACAGAAAACGACACGGGGTCTGGAGGTTTCCTCGGACATCCCCACGACGATCCTGGTATTCAAAAACGACATATCGTTCACGCCGTACAAGCGCCGGCCGGACGGGGACGTGCGCAACGTGTCCGGGCTCTTCCTGTCTGGTCTGTTCGGCAACTACATGACGCTCGATGTCGCCGCGGCTTCGCGTCCGATGCGCGTGGTGTTCCACGAGTACTTCCACACGGTTGCCAAGAACTCGTTCGGTGACCTCCCGCTGTGGCTCAACGAGGGGCTTGCAGAGTACTACTCGACGTTTCGCTACAACGACATCTCGGCCTCGGCCGAAGTCGGGCGCTCGATCGAGGAGCACCTGCGCTACATCGGAGAGTACGGCATGCTTCCTTGGGCCCAGCTCTTCGAGACCACGCCGAGATCATCGCAATACAACGAGGGTACCCGTCAGGGGTCGTTCTACGCCCAGGCCTGGGTGTTGGTGCACTACCTCAACTCTTCCCCGGAGCAACTCCAACGACTGTCCACCTACTTGTCCGCGCTGCGAAAGGGTCAAAAGGAAGAGATCGCTTTTGCCGCAGCCTTCGGCGCGGATCGCGCAGCCCTCGGGGCAGCGGCCGTGGCCTACATGCAGACGGGGAGCAACTACCTCGTCTACGACTTCGAGGAAGAGTTCGGTCAGGTGACGCCGCAGGTCTCCGAAGTGGCGCCCGCGGAGATCTACTTCCGGCTCGGCGATCTGCTCGCGCGAACCGGGCCTCGCGAACCGGCGGAGATGCACTTGCGGGCCGCCCTGGAGGCCGGCTGGCCCGCCGGTCCCGTGTACACCTCGCTCGGTGCCGCCGCGTTGATCCACGACGACACGGAGGCCGCCGAGAAATGGTGGCGGCAAGCGCTGGCGACGGAAGGCGAGTCGGCCGAAGCGGCGCTCGCCCTCGGTTCGCTGGCGCTCCAGCTGTCCGATGCCCAGAGCCTATCGGACTTCATGGAAACCCCGGAGTCGTTCCGGGAGGCGCGCGCGTTGTTCGGACGGGGTCTCGAGGAACGCCCGGATCATTTCGACCTGCTCGTGTCGTTTGCGCGCACGTTCATCGTCGGTGCCGACGATGCGGCACCGGGCGTCGGTGCGATCCGGATGGCGCGCCGCGGCCGCCCAATGGATGCGGACGCGATCATTGTCGAGGCCGCGCTGACCGCGCGGGCTGGAGCCGTCGAGCGGGCGTATCGAGTGATCCATGACGGTCTGGGCAAGAGCGATCCTGACAAGGCCGACGAGGCCGAGCGGCAGGTGACTCAAACGGTTCTCGTCACTGCGTTCCAACACGCGGAGAAGGACGAACGCGAGAGGGGGGTCGCGATGCTGGACGAGGCTCTTCGCGTCGTGCAGCTGACGGACGTGCGCACGAAGATCGGCGAATTACGCGAGTTGCTCGACAACGGTGGGGTGCTCGTCGTCGCCCCCGAGGGTAGCGGGGCCGAGGATGCTCTCGCGCGCTACAACAAAGCCGTCTCCCTGGCGAACGCGGGTAAGCTCGAGCAAGCGGTCGAGGAACTCGAGGCCTTCGTCGAGGACTGCGACCTCGAGGATCTGTGCGACAGGGCGCGCGGGCAAGCCGCCGACCTGCGCAGGGTTCTGCACCACAACGCGACCGTTGCAAGCATCAACGAGTCGATCGCCCTGTACAACGCAAACGACTTCAAGAAATCGACAGCCATTCTTCGCGAACTGGAGCTCGAACTCGAGCCCGGGGAGTTGCGCGACATGCTGCTCCAAACAATGAAGTCGATCGGTGTCCGGCCCGCCAAGAAGAAGTAGCGGGCTAGAACGCGACGCTGTAGGACAGACCGAGATCCCTCGTATCGACCCACAGCAGCGTGAGGACGTGTCGATTGCCGAAGCTGTATTGCAGCGTCGGATGGAGGTTGACGCCGTCGTAGATCAAGGTCGACGCGAAGTTCGTCTCGGGGAAGCGGACGTACACACCGCCGATCGCACGCAACTTGTCTTCGAAGGTGCCGTAGGACACGCCGGCGTACGGGGACAACGGCCATCCGGTGAGCGCGGATAGGTCCTTGCTCAGCGTGGCGTAGTAGGCTTGACCCTCCGGTGTGCCGATACGGTCCGAACTGGTCCCCAGGATCAGCGCCGGGCGCGATTTCTTTTCGGAAACCGCGAGCCAATTGGCCAGCGCTGAGGCGCTGTCGGCTTCGGGGTTCCACTCGATCCCGAGTTTGAATCGCGGTGCGAGGCGATAGGTCAACGTGACGCGTTGCTTGGCACGATCGATCTGATCCTCGATGAATCGGTAGCTCGCGGCCCAGCGCCACGTCGTATCCTCGGCGATCCCCCGGACCGCCCGACCCTCACCGGGTCACAACGGTCAGCTGGGGACCAGCGAGCCTACGCCGCCCGAGTGTTCGTGCGCGTCGTCGTGATCGTGATCATGGTCAAGCGCGGCGTGACGGACGGGTTCGTCGACGTCGATGAGGTCGTCCAGCACGTTCTCGAGTTGGCGTAACTTGAAGACGCCCGGGAACCGTTCAACGATGTTCCCGTCGGGATCGACGATCACCGTCGCGGGGATTGCGTCCCCGAGGCCGAGCACCTCCATCTGAGCGCTGTCCGCTCCGAGCAGCACCGGGAAGTTGAGTTCGAATTCGCGCGCGAGTTCGAGCACGTCTGCCCGGTGGTCCGCGGTATCGGCGGAGGCGCCGACGACCTGGACGCCGAAGATCCCGTAGCGGTTCTGGATTTCGATCAGTTCGGGCAGTTCTTCGCGGCAGGGCAGACACCACGTGGCCCAGAAGTTGAGCACGAGGAATTCTCCGCGGTAGGACTCCAGATTCCGTGCCCGCCCGGTCAGATCCGTCCAGCTCAGCTTGGCCGCGCAACACTCGGGGATCGGCTCTCCCCGGGGCGCGTCCGCCGTGTTCGTCCCCAGCGCCAGGAACAGGATCAGGGCGGCAGCGGTCGGCATGTCCGTCTCCTTCAACCTCTAGAAACAACCGGGTTCGAGATCGGTCGCGTTGATTATGTCATCCGAACGGATCGGCCGACAGTTGTCGGCTCCGGAATTCCGCTATTATTGCCGGTTCAAGACAGACCCCTCGAGGAGAACTTCTCCGTGACGCTCGAATCCGGTCAGACATTGATGCACTACCGCCTGGTCGAAAAAATCGGCGAGGGGGGAATGGGCGTGGTGTGGAAAGCGCTCGACACGAACCTCGACCGCGAGGTGGCGATCAAGGTCCTCCCCGCGGAAGTTGCCGAGCGTCCCGAGCGGTTGCAGCGATTCGAGCAGGAGGCGCGGACGACGGGCGCGCTCAACCATCCCAACATCGTCGCGGTCCACGATCTCGGTCGCCACGAAAACGCTCCTTACATCGTGATGGAACTGGTGCCCGGGGAGACGTTGCGGGACAAGGTCCTCGGGGCGTTTCCGGCGTCGTTCACCGGAAGCGGTTCCGGAGTCGCGGCGAGTCCAGCGTCCTCGACGGTGTCGACGACGGGGCCGTTGCTGCCGCCGCGCAAGGCGATCGAGTACGTCACCCAGATCGCCCACGGGCTGGCCGCGGCCCACGAGAAAGGTGTCGTGCACCGTGATCTGAAACCGGAGAACATCCTGATCACACCGGCGGGCCAGGCGAAGATCCTAGACTTCGGTCTGGCGAAACTGGTCACCGACGAGTCCGACGAACAGTCGCCGACGCGAACTTCGGCCGGCTTCACCGCCCCCGGCGCCGTGATGGGCACGGTCGGCTACATGGCGCCCGAACAGGTGCGCGGCAGGGAGACCGACCACCGCGCCGATATCTTCTCGCTCGGCACGATCCTTTACGAGTTGCTGGCGGGCAGGCGTGCATTTCAGGGCGATTCGTCGGTTGAGGCGCTGAACTCGATCCTGACCCACGATCCGCCGGCGTTGTCCGGCGAAAACTGGCTCGTTTCGCCCGTGCTCGATCGCATCGTTCGTCGCTGCATCGAGAAAGAGCCCGGCGAACGCTTCCAATCCGGTCACGACCTGGCCTTCGCGTTGCAGGCCATCGGTGACGCCACTTCGGTGGAACTCAAACGGATCGATCTCCAGGACGCGAAACCGGGGAGCCGGCGACGCCTCGGGATGGCTCTGATGGGGGCCGCCGGCGTTGCGGTCCTGGCCTTCCTCGCGGGACGCGGCTTGGCACCGGGCGGCGGCGGCTCGCCGACGGCGCTCGACTCCGCACGCATGACGCAGTTGACGTTCGACAGCGGACGGGAGCGCCAGCCCGGCGTTTCTCCCGACGGTCGCTCGCTCGTCTATGTTTCCGCGGTGGACGGTGATGCCGATATCTATCTGCGCCGCGTCGGTGGAGAAGCATCGATCAACTTGACGGAGAATTCCGACGAAGCCGAAGCCACGCCCGCGTTTTCTCCTGACGGCGAGCGCATCGCCTTCTGGTCGAACCGTGACGGAGGGGGGATCTTTGTCATGGGTGCGACGGGGGAATCCGTCCGGCGGCTGACCGACTTCGGCTACAACCCCTCGTGGTCCCCGGACGGTGGCAGTGTCCTGGTGGCGACCGAGTACATCCCAAATCCGTATGGGCGAGGAACGCGAAGCCAGTTGTGGCGCGTGGACGTCGCAACGGGGGAACGGACTCGTCTCGATCGCGAGGGCGACGACATCGTCCAGGCACGTTACTCGCCCAGCGGCCAGAGGATTGCGTTCTGGGGCCTCCCCGCGGGAACCGGCAAGCGCGTGTTGTACACCATGCCGGCCGGCGGGGGAGAGGCGACTGCACTGACCGACGACGACGCCATCAACTGGAACCCCGTCTGGTCCGCCGACGGTCGTTCGCTCTACTTCCTTAGTGACCGCGGTGGCAACATGAACGTCTGGCGCATGCCGATCGATGAGGCCAGCGGCGAAGCGCGGGGCAATCCGCAGCCGGTGACGGTGTCGGCCGTGCCGATGGGGTGGCTCGACGTGGCAACGGACTCGGGGCGCCTCGTCTTCTCCACCTACAGCTACTCGACGAGCCAGCAACACGTCGCTTTCGATCCGAACCGGGTCGTGACGTCGGGCGAGCCCGAAGTGTTGTTCGAATCGTCGATGGGGATGGGTTATCAGGCGCCGTCGCCCGATGGCCGCTGGCTCGCCTTCAGCGGTACGAGCCCGCAGGAAGACTTGTACCTTCTCGAGATCGAAACGAAACGGCTGCGCAAGTTGACCACGGACACTTTCAAGGACCGCGGCCCGGCCTGGAATTCGGATTCCGACAAGATCTACTTCTTTTCCGATCGTAGCGGCCGCTACCAGATCTGGTCGATGCGTCCCGACGGCAGCGGCCTGGAACAGATCACCGCCGTCACCGAAAAGTCGATCAACACACCGGTTGTCTCACCCGACGGGCGCTTTGTTCTGATCCAACGCGGGAGATCCTCCGCGCTTCTGGATCTAACGGAGAAGCTGCCGATGACCGAGCCGGAGTCGTTGCCGCCGATCGACGATGAGCTTCACTTCCGTGGGAATTCGTGGGCACCGGACAGCCGGCGAATCGCCGGCGTGGGCGCCCGCGTCAGCGAGCGCGGCGGTCGTGGGATTTGGATCTACGAACTCGACAGCGGCGAGTACAGGAAACTCGGCGATGAGGGGGGCGGGCCATTTTGGCTCGACGACCGAACCATCGCCTACCCCGACGAAGTCGAAGAAGGCCTCGGCCTGAAAATAGTGGATGCGAACACCGGCGAAACGAAGACGAGCGGGGCGCTGACCGAGGACGGCGCGAGTGCGTTGGTCTTTTCCGCGGACAAACGTCGGCTCTATTTTTCCCGCGATTCGATCGGGGGCGACGTGTGGATGTTCGAGTACGAATAGCTGTTAGAGCTCATTACGAAAACCGAACGATTCGAACGTCTTCTGAGGGACAAGAACATCCGGGTCGGTTCGCGTGAGACGCTTCGTCACTTTCGAGAGTTCTCGCGGCGAGATGTGGGAAGCGACGAGCCTCGCCGGGCGAAAGTGTTCGTCAATAATCCGCCGCCCGGCGGAATCCTCGAAGTACCAGTAGGGAACGAAGACGACGTCGATTCCTCGCTCTCGCAGGTCATAAGCCTTGAAGTTCGCCGACTCCATCGCGGCGTCGCCGACGTGAAGCGCCGTCACGCCGCCCACGGTGATGACGTGCCCGAGGTTTTCAACTCCCGCGAAGCGGCCGGTTCCGTGAGAGAGGCGCAGGATGTCGACTCGGATCGAGCCGACTTCGACACGCTCTTCCTTGCCCGGTGAGGGGAGGACGCTTCGGACGGTGTCGGCGGGAGGGACGGGCTCGCCGTGGGGATTCGCGTCGTCCAGTTGCGCGAGGACTTGAGGAGAACTTGCGAGTAGGCATCCCGATCGGGCGGCGAGAAAACTCCGCGCCGGTGAAGGCTGGAAATGATCGCCGTGCTCGTGACTGACAAGCGCGACATCAACGGAGCTGAAAGGTCCCGTACCCGCGAGGAGTTCCTCGAGCGGCTTGCCCGATAACGCGCCGTACCCCGCGTAGGGCATCGAGACGAACGCGTCGATGACGACGGCATCGTCACCGGCGCGTAGGAGGAAACCCTCGTTCGCGAGGGCGAGGACTTCGAGGTCGAACGGTGTGTCGTTCGTCTGCTCCCCGGGCACGGCCCCCGAACAAGCCGCCGGCGGAAGCAGGACGAGGAAGAAGAAAAGCACCGCAGTTCGGTTATGCATGGTCAGGAAATTCTAACGTAAAAGTGTTTCGATGGTGATCTCATCGACGAAGATGAAGCCCTCTCCACCGCGGCCGAGGTGCCAATCGGGAATCGTGCCGTAGTTCGTGGCGTGAATCTTGACGAAACGCACGCCCTCCGCTTCCGTCTCCGTTGTTACCGACCGGACGTGCACGCCCTCTGCGTCTTCCGCAACATCGATCGATGCGCGCCCGATCTCGCGATAGGTTTCGCCGTCTTCGGAAACCGAGAACCTCACCTCGGTCGGCATCCAGATCCATGAGCGTTGATCCTGCAGGAAGTTGGCGCCCAGCGCTCGAACGGGACGCGCCTCGCCGAGATCGATCTTTGCGACGAAGTCGACGCCCTGAAAACCGAGCCACCCCCCGGTGCGCCAGTTCGTGTCGCCG